>Ga0209633_10000186_pt1 | contig 75099 bp, 68 predicted proteins | sample Cruoilmetagenom1_FD_187290 | JGI IMG/M metagenome (GOLD analysis project Ga0209633, IMG submission 187290) | Oil polluted marine microbial communities from Coal Oil Point, Santa Barbara, California, USA - Sample 1 (SPAdes) (version 2) | ecosystem: Environmental > Aquatic > Marine > Oil seeps ... | reverse complement strand
AGTTCTGGTCCGTTTTTAAATTGCTTTAAAAAATCATCGTTTAATAGGTCTTCTGGTTTCATAAGTGTATAAAATTTAAAATTAATAAAATTAAAAAACTCAGGATTGAATTCAATCCTGAGTTTTTTGAAACTTACACACTTTATGAGATACTGCCTATAATTAATAAAATATCAGCTTTTTTTATTGGTTTAATTGCTGTTGTTAATAAGGGTACTTCTTCTCCAAACCAAACAATATGTGGTCTTAATTGAGTATTTTCTTCACAAACATCTCCAATATTTAGATTCTTTTTCCAAGGATAAATCAAATTTGAATTTTTTGTACTTCTCACTTTTAACAACTCTCCGTGTAAATGAATTATTCTTGTACTTCCAGCGCGTTCATGTAAATCATCTATATTTTGTGTTATAATTTGAACATCAAAATGATTTTCTAAAGTAACTAATGCTTTATGAGCTGCATTAGGACTAACTTTTAGTAATTGTTTTCTCCGTTGGTTATAAAAATCAAGTACTAATTTTTTATTTTTATTCCAACCAATTGGAGAAGCGACATCCATAATATTATGTCCTTCCCATAAACCACCAGCATCTCTAAAAGTTTTAATACCACTTTCAGCACTAATTCCTGCACCCGTTAAAATCACTATTTTTTTCATTAAAACTAATTTTATTTCAAAAGTAAAATTTTATCTTTGAAGTAAGACAAAAGAAATGGTAGATTATAAGTTGATTGCATATTTAGAACAGTTTGTATCAGAGAGGCGAAGAGATTTATTTAAGCAAGTATTAGAAGAAAGAACTCGTCATTTTATTGTAGCAATTGAAGATATATATCAATCTCATAATGCAAGTGCTGTAGTTAGAAGTTGCGATGTTTTCGGCATACAAGATGTACATATTATTGAAAATAAATATAAATTTAAATCGTCTAAGCAGGTGGCAAAAGGAGCTCAAAAATGGTTAGATTTTGAATATTATAGGCAAAGAGAAACTAATAATACGTTAAGTTGTATTGAAAATTTGAAGCGTAAAGGGTATCAAATTGTCGCAACAACACCACACAACGAATCGTGTTATTTACAAGATTTTGATATTACTAAAAAATCAGCCTTTTTTTTTGGGGTTGAAAAAGCAGGATTATCAAAAGATGTACTTTCAAAGGCAGACATAAATTTAAAAATACCAATGGTTGGTTTTACAGAAAGTTTAAATATATCTGTTGCCGCAGCAATAATACTACAAAGTACTACGGAAAAATTAAAAAAATCCAATACTAAATGGCAACTATCTGCTGTTGAAAAAGAAGTAGCATATTTAAAATGGTTAGAAAAATCTATAAAAAGCATTAAAAAAATTAAAGAACACTATTTTAAAGAAGTTGCTATTTAACAGCTACTTTTTTTATGGTTGCTATGGAGTCGCAGTTTTTAATGGTTACTGTTATATTTTTTAAATTTTTCCGACCTTGAATATTGTATTGAAAACAACCTTCTGTTTTAATTTTATTCCACATATCCACATTTCCATTTTTTAAAACTTGCAAAACTTGTAAACTGTCAATTTCTTTATTTTTAAACAAAACAGAAATTTCTTCAGAAAAAACCAGATGTTTTTTACTAATATTTTTTAAAACACGAGCATTTGGCAAATAATCAAAAGAACTCTTTTTTTTAGTAAACGTGAATTTTACAATAATAATGCCAATAAATAATCCAACTAAATAGTAGGGTAAGCGTTGTTTAAAAGTCATATTATAAAAATAGTAAGTTTATATCTCTAAAAGGCAAACTAAACCAATCGGCAACGGTTTTATTGGTTAAAATTCCGTGGTAAAAATACATACCTTTTTGCAAACTTTTATCAAAACGTGCAGCATTTTCAAATCCACCTTCTTCAGCAATATTCATAAGATAAGGGGTAAATATGTTACTGATTGATACAGAAGCTGTTCTAGCATATCTGGAAGGAATATTTGGTACGCAATAATGCACAATACCAAGTTTTTTAATGGTTGGGTTTTCATGAGTGGTTACTTCAGAAGTTTCAAAACACCCACCTCTATCAATACTAACATCTACAATTACAGCACCATCTTTCATATTTTCAACCATTTCTTCTGTTACAACTATTGGAGATCTTGATTTCCCTCGAATGGCACCAATAGCAATATCGCATCGCATTAATGCTTTTATTAAGGTTTTAGGTTGAATTGTAGAAGTATATATAGGGTGGTCTAAATTTTTTTGTAAACAGCGCAATTTAGTTATGGAATTATCAAATACTTTAACTCTCGCACCTAAACCCAGAGCCGACTTAGCCGCAAATTCTCCAACAGTTCCAGCCCCTAATATAACTACATCAGTAGGAGGTACACCACCAATATTTCCAAACAATAAGCCATTTCCTTCACTATTATTACTCATTAATTCTGCACCAATTAATATAGCTGCTGTTCCAGCAATTTCACTTAGTGACTTTACTACAGAATAAACCCCTTGTTCATCTTTAATATAATCAAAAGCAATAGCGGTAATCCTTTTTTTTGCCAATGCTTCAAAATATTTTTTAGATTGTGTTTTTAGCTGTAAAGCAGAAAACAAAACACTTTGTGGATTAATATCTTTAATTTCATCTAAAGAAGGCGGTTCTACTTTTAAAATAATTTTACATTCAAAAGTTTCTTTAGCACTATACACAATTTTTGCACCAGCATCCGAAAAATCTTTATCACTAAAATTAGCTCCTTTTCCCGCTCCAGTTTCAATAATAAATTGATGTCCTTGAGCGGTTAAGGCAGCCACAGCATCAGGAGTTAAACAAACTCTTTTTTCTTGATAATAGGTTTCTTTTGGAATTCCTATAACTAATTTTCCTTTTTGTTTTGCTATTTCTAACGTTTCTTCTTGAGGAATAAGTTCATGTTTGCTGAAAGGAGATTTTATTTTTTTACTCATTATTTTTTAGTTCGATGGTTCGTTGTTGGTGGTTATTCGCACTAATGATAATTCTAGTCGACTTTAAAGGTAGTAAATTTTCTACTTTATTTGGCCATTCAATTAAACACCAATTATTACTGTAAAAATATTCTTCAATTCCAATATCTAAAGCTTCTTCTTCAGATGCTATCCTATAAAAATCAAAATGATAAATATTGGCTGAAGTTTTGGAATGATATTCATTAACTAATGAAAATGTAGGGGAACTAACAATATCCAAAGAACCTAATTGCTTAACTATTTCCTTAATTAAGGTAGTTTTCCCAACGCCCATTTTTCCGTAAAAAAGTAAAATTTTAGAACTAGTATTTGCTATAATTTCTTTAGCAATTTCTGGTAATTCATTTAAAGCATATTTTTTTACCATATTTTAAAACATTATTTTGGTACAAATATAGCACAAGGAATTATCATTTCCTCTAGGGAAATTCCTCCATGTTGAAATGAATTTTTATAATATTTTACGTAGTAATTGAAGTTGTTTGGATATGCAAAAAAATAATCTTCTTTAGCAAAGATAAATGAACTATTAAACGCTATAGATGGTAAATTAACATCTTTAGGGTTTTTAACAGCAAATACTTCTTTTTCATCATAGGTTAAACTTCTTCCAGTTTTATAACGGAGATTAGCACTTATATTTTTATCACCAATAACTTTTGAAGGTTCCTTAACATTTATAGTTCCGTGATCCGTTGTAATAATCAATTTTAATCCTAATTTTTGTGCTTTTTGAATCATTTCTAGTAATGGAGAATTTAAAAACCAACTTTTAGTTAATGATCTGTATGCCTTATCATCATTAGCTAATTCCTTTATAACTTCCATTTCAGTTTTTGCATGAGATAGCATATCTACAAAATTGTAAACAATAACGGTCAAATCATTTTCTTTAATGGCATTAAAATTATCTGCAAGTTGTTTACCACTTTTTAAATTGGTAATTTTAAAGTACGCTGTTTTTATATTTTGATGTAATCTTTTTAATTGGGCATTCAAAAATTCTTCTTCATGCAAATTTTTACCTCCTTCATCGGTATCATTTTTCCAATAATTAGGATATTTTTGTTCCATTTCTAGTGGCATTAATCCTGAAAAAATAGCATTTCTAGCATATTGCGTAGCGGTAGGTAAAATACTGTAAAAAGCTTTTTCTTCCTTTTTTTTATAATATTTATTTATAATTTGTTCTAACACATAAAATTGATCGTAACGTAAATTATCTATTACCACTAATAAAGTTCCTTTCGATTTATTCATTTCAGGAAGAATTACTTTTTTAAATAGGGAATTTGACATAATAGGAGCATCTTCATCATCCATCCAATCTTTATAGTTTTTTTTTATAAATTTAAAGAACAAAGAATTAGCTTCCTTTTTTTGACTTTCTAAAATTTCCACCATTCCAATATCGCTAATATTTTCAAGCTCTAATTCCCAATAAACTAGCTTTTTATAGATGTTAACCCAATCTTCATAGCTATTTACCATCGCCAAATCCATAGCGATTTTTCTAAATTCCTGTTGATAATTAGAAGTAGTTTTTTCGGAAATTAATTTGGAATGTTCTAAGTTTTTCTTTAGGCTCAATAAAATTTGATTTGGATTTACGGGTTTAATTAAATAATCGGCTATTTTATTGCCAATAGCTTCTTCCATAATGTATTCCTCTTCACTTTTAGTTATCATTACAATAGGAATATTTGGATGGATACTATTAATTTCTAATAACGTTTCTAATCCGCTCAAACCGGGCATATTTTCATCTAAAAAGATAATATCAAAATCCTTTTCTTTACACATATCAATAGCATCAGCACCATTTGTACAAGTAGTAATTAAATAATCTTTTTTTTCTAGAAAAAGGATATGAGGTTTTAGTAAATCAATCTCATCATCCACCCATAAAATGTTTATATTGCTACTCATATTATTATCTTTGCAGTATTAGTTATAAAAATAATTATTTTGATCGAAAAAAAATCAAATAAACTTAAAATATTAAACGACCCAATATATGGCTTTATTATCATTCCAAGCGTTTTAATATTTGACTTAATAGAACATCCTTATTTTCAGCGATTAAGACGGATATCACAGATGGGGTTATCTTACTTAGTATATCCTGGAGCTCACCATACAAGGTTTCATCATGCAATTGGTTGTATGCATTTAATGCAAAAAGCAGTTCAATTATTGCGATTTAAAGGTGTTGTTATTTCAAAAGATGAAGAAACAGCCCTTTATGTTGCCATTTTATTACACGATATTGGACACGGAGCTTTTTCTCATGCCTTAGAACATAGTATTGTTTCTAACATTAACCACGAAGCCATTTCTTTAAAATATATGGAAGTTTTAAATACCGAATTTAATGGTAAACTTTCACTAGCTATAGAAATATTTAAAGGAAACCATCCAAAGAAATTTTTATATCAACTTATTTCTAGTCAGTTAGATATGGATCGGTTAGATTATTTGAAACGCGATAGTTTTTATACAGGAGTAGCAGAAGGTAATATAAACTCAGAACGTTTAATTACCATGCTAAATGTGGTGGATAACAACCTTGTTATTGAGGAAAAAGGAATTTATTCTGTAGAAAAATTTTTAATAGCTCGCCAATTTATGTATTGGCAAGTATATTTGCATAAAACAGGAGTTGTAGCTGAAAAATTACTCGAAAAAGTTTTAAGAAGAGCAAAAGAATTAGCTTTAAAAGGCGTTCAATTACCTGCTAGCAAATCCTTTACTTATTTTTTATATAATCAAATTGATGCCAATAATTTTACGAATGAAACTTTAAAAATATTTGCAAAATTAGATAATTACGATGTGTTTTCATCTATTAAAGAGTGGATTTCAAATGACGACGTAATTCTTTCAAAACTCTCATAAAGTTTAATAAATAGGCGATTACCTAAAGTAATACTTCAAAACAAACCATTTTCAGCATCACAAATTGAAAACACTAAAAAGGAGGTGCAAAAAAAATTAAAACTATCTCATGATGAATTAGACTATTTTGTTTTTCATGGAGAAATAAGTAATCAAGCTTACAATACAACTTATGATGCTATTAATATTTTATTTAAAAATGGTGAAATTGAGCATATTACAAATGCATCCAATCAATTAAATATCCAAGCGCTGTCTAACACCGTTTATAAGTATTTTATGTGCTTTCCTAAAAATAGGTAGTGTATTAGTTTTTTTTTACTTTTGTAGGCAATGAAATTTACAGCAAATCAAATAGCAGAAATTTTAGAAGGTACCGTAGTAGGTGATGCTACTATTGAAGTAGATAAGCTTTCTAAAATTGAAGAAGGGCAAAAAGGTTCATTAACTTTTTTATCAAACCCAAAATACACACCGTTTATTTATTCTACAAATGCTTCTATTGCAATTGTTAATAATGAGTTTGTTCCAGAAAAAGAAATTAAAACAACCTTAATTAAGGTAGAAGATGCTTATAAAGCATTTTCAAAATTGTTGGCTTATTATAACGAAATTCGTTTAAATAAATCAGGTATAGAAAATCCTAGCTATATAAGTGATACCGCTGCGTTAGGCGAAGATATTTATATTGCAGCATTTTCCTATATTTCTGATAATGTAGAAATTAGTAATAATGTTAAAATTTATCCTAATACTTTTATAGGTAATAATGTTCAAATAGGTGAAAACACTATCATTATGGCTGGAGCTAAAATTCATTCCGATTGTGTCATTGGTAGAAATTGTGTTTTACATGCTGGTGTAGTTTTGGGTGCAGACGGATTTGGTTTTGCTCCAAATGAAGAAGGGGTTTATAGTAAAGTACCTCAAATTGGAAATGTTATCATTGAAGATAATGTAGATATTGGAGCCTGTACTACTATTGATAGAGCGACATTAGGCTCAACCATAATTAGAAAAGGAGTAAAATTAGATAACCAAATTCAAATAGCTCACAATGTTGAAATTGGCGAGAATACGGTTATTGCAGCACAAACAGGTATTGCAGGTTCTACTAAAATTGGAGCTAACTGTATGCTTGGTGGTCAAGTAGGAATTGTAGGGCATATTACCATTGGGAATAATGTTAGAATACAAGCCCAATCCGGAATCGCTCGAAATGTAAAAGATAACGAAGTAATTCAAGGAACTCCAGCAATTACATATGCAGATTATAATAAATCGTATGTGTATTTTAAAAAATTACCTGAATTGGTTGCTACTATTAATTCATTAGAAAAAGAAATCAAAACCTTAAAAGAAAAAAATGAGTACTAATCAAAAAACTATTAAATCAGAGGTTTCGTTATCAGGTGTAGGATTGCATACAGGTAATCAAGTTACTATGACATTTAAATCAGCACCAGAAAATCATGGAATTTCTTTTGTTAGGGTAGATTTAGAAGGATCACCTGAAATTGAAGCCAGTGCTGAATATGTGGTTAATACTGAAAGAGGAACAAACTTAGAAAAAAGAGGCGTATTTGTACATACTTCAGAACACGTTTTAGCAGCTGTAACAGCATTAGATATAGATAATATTAAAATTGAAATTAATGCCGCAGAACCTCCAATTATGGATGGCTCGTCCATTCATTTTATTAAAGCATTAGAGAAAGCTGAAATTGTTCAACAATCCGAAAAAAGAGATGAGTTTGTTGTAAAAGAAATTATTTCTTACAAAGATGAAGAAACTGGAAGTGAAATAATTTTAATGCCTAGTGATGAATATCAAATAACCACTATGGTAAATTTTGGAACTAAAGTGTTAGGTACACAAAATGCTACATTAGATTCTTTAAAAGATTTTAAAGATGAAATTGCTGCAGCAAGAACTTTTAGTTTTTTGCATGAATTGGAAACATTACTAGATCATAACCTTATAAAAGGAGGAGATTTAAATAATGCTATAATTTATGTAGATAAAGAGATTTCTGAGGATACTATGGCTAAACTTAAAAAAGCTTTTAATAAAGAAAACCTTTCTACAAAACCTAATGGAATTCTAGATAATTTAACGCTACGTTGGCCAAATGAAGCCGCTCGCCATAAATTATTAGATGTTATTGGAGACCTTGCCTTAGTGGGAACAAAAATACGAGGTAAAGTAATTGCAAATAAACCTGGACACTTGGTAAATACCATTTTTGCAAAAAAACTACAAAAAATAATAAAACACGAAAGAAGAAATAACGTACCCAAGTTCGATTTAAATAAGCGTCCATTAATGGATGTTAATAAAATTATGAGCATTTTACCCCACAGACCCCCATTTTTGTTAATTGATAGAATTTTAGAATTAACAGACTCTATGGTGGTAGGTATGAAGAATGTGACTATGAATGAACATTTTTTTGTTGGTCATTTTCCTGAGGCACCTGTAATGCCAGGGGTTTTACAAGTTGAAGCAATGGCGCAATGTGGTGGTATTTTAGTATTAAGTTCAGTCCCAGATCCCGAAAATTATCTTACCTATTTTATGAAAATGGATAATGTTCGTTTTAAACAAAAAGTGTTACCAGGTGATACTCTAATTTTTAAAGCTGAGTTAATGTCTCCAATTCGTAGAGGAATTTGCCATATGCAAGCATGTGGTTATGCCAACAACAAATTAGTGGTAGAAGCTGAACTAATGGCACAAATTGTAAAAAAAGATAAAGCATGAATCAACCTTTAGCATACATTCACCCCGGAGCAAAAATAGCAACCAATGTAGTTGTTGAACCTTTTACTACCATCTACAATAATGTAACCATTGGAGCAGGAACTTGGATTGGCTCTAATGTTACCATAATGGAAGGAGCAAGAATTGGAAAAAATTGTAGAATTTTTCCTGGTGCAGTAATCTCAGCAATTCCACAAGATTTAAAATTTGAAGGAGAAGATTCTTTGGCAATTATTGGAGATAATACAACTATACGAGAATGTGTAACTGTAAACAGAGGTACTAAAGCATCTGGTAAAACACAAATTGGTAATAATTGCCTTATAATGGCAACTTCTCATATTGCCCATGATTGCCGAATTGGTAATCACTGCATTCTTGCAAACGGTTCCGTAATTGCAGGTCATGTAACTTTAGGAGATCATGCTATATTAAGTGGATTAGTGGCAATTCATCAATTTATTCATATTGGTTCACATGCTCTGGTTTCTGGAGGGTCATTAGTTCGAAAAGATGTGCCGCCTTATACAAAAGCAGGAAAAGAGCCTATTTCTTATATTGGAATAAATTCAATTGGACTTAGAAGAAGAGGATTTACCACAGAAAAAATTACAGAAATTCAAAATATATATAGAATTTTATATCAAAAAAATTATAATACCACACAAGCTTTAGAAAAAATTGAAGCAGAAATGGAAGCAACTAAAGAAAGAGATCAAATCATTCTTTTCATTAAAAATTCTCAAAGAGGAATAATGAAAGGATATACAGGAAGTTAACTTATAAAAAATTACAATGGCAACAACATCAGATATCAGAAATGGATTGTGCATAAAATATAATAATGACATTTTTAAAGTAGTTGAATTTCTACATGTGAAACCAGGTAAAGGGCCTGCATTTGTTAGAACAAAACTTAAAAGTTTATCTTCAGGAAAAGTATTGGATAATACATTTCCAGCAGGTAGAAAAATTGAAGATATCAGAGTAGAAACTCAAAAATTTCAATATTTATATCCTGAAGGAGATACATTTCATTTTATGAATACGCAAGATTACAATCAAATAACATTACAAAAAGCTACATTAGATGCTCCTGAGCTATTAAAAGAAGGCGAAGTGGTAACCATTATTATTAATACGGAGGATAATATGCCATTATCGGTTGAAATGCCTAACAGTGTTATTTTAGAAGTAACACACACTGAACCGGGAGTTAAAGGAAATACAGCAACAAATGCTACAAAACCTGCAACGGTTGAAACTGGAGCAACTATTAATGTTCCTTTATTTATTAATGAAGGAGATAAAGTGAAAATTGACACTGCAAAAGGAGCATATTTAGAACGTGTAAAAGAATAATTTATGAAATTACCTCGTGCATATTCCTTAAAAGAAATTGCTGAAATTACTGGAACAACAATTGTTGGTCCTCCAAATTTTCCAGTTACTGGATTTAATGAAATCCACGTAGTAGAACCTGGAGATATAGTTTTTGTAGATCATCCAAAATATTATGATAAAGCGTTACAATCAAAAGCAACTGTAGTTTTAATTAATAAAAAGGTTAAATGCCCACAAAATAAAGCACTTTTAATTTCCAAAGATCCATTTACAGATTTTAACAAATTATCCAAATATTTTAATCCTTTTAAAAAGGCAAGTAAAACAAAAGCTTCCACTGCAAAAATTGGCAAAAATTCTATTATTCAACCCACTGTTTTTATTGGAAATAACGTATCTATTGGCGATAATTGTTTAATACATGCTAATGTTACTATTTATGATAATGTTGTAATAGGTAACAATGTAACTATTCATTCTGGCACTATATTAGGTGCTGATGCTTTTTATTATAAAAAAAGACAGGATGGGTTTGATAAGTTAATTTCAAGTGGTAGTGTTTTAATTGAAGATAATGTAGATATTGGTGCGCTTTGTACCATAGATAGAGGTGTTTCAGGAATTACTACCATTAAAAAAGGAACTAAAATTGATAATCAAGTTCAAATAGGTCATGATACTGTTATCGGAGAACAATGCTTAATTGCTTCTCAAACTGGAATTGCTGGTTGTGTTGTTGTGGAAGATAAAGTAACTTTATGGGGTCAAGTTGGTACCAATAGTGGTATTAGAATTGGTAAGGGTGCTGTAATTTTAGGGCAAACGGGGGTTACTAAATCCGTTAAAGGGGGAAAAACTTATTTTGGAACCCCAATTGAAGAATCTAGAGCCAAATTAAAGGAAATTGCAGAAATGCGACAACTCATAAAAAATCAAAAAAAGTAAGTAAATTCAGTATTGTAAACAGAATAAAATTTAACTTTGTAACAAGTTATAAACTTTAATTTAAATATACATAAATGAGTGTTTTAGTAAATAAAAATTCAAATATAATAGTACAAGGCTTCACCGGAAGTGAAGGAACATTTCATGCTGGTCAAATGATTGAATATGGTACTAATGTTGTTGGAGGAGTAACACCTGGAAAAGGTGGTCAATTACATTTAAATAAACCAGTTTTTAATACAGTTCAAGATGCTGTTGATCAAGTTAATGCAGATACCTCTATCATTTTTGTTCCGCCAGCATTTGCTGCAGATGCAATTATGGAAGCTGCAGCTGCTGGTATAAAAGTTATTATTTGCATTACAGAAGGTATTCCTGTGGCAGATATGGTTAAAGTTAAAGCCTATATTGAAAATAAAGATTGTAGATTGATAGGGCCAAATTGTCCAGGAGTTATAACTCCGGATGAAGCTAAAGTTGGTATTATGCCAGGTTTCATTTTCAAAAAAGGAAATGTTGGTATTGTTTCTAAATCAGGTACCTTAACTTATGAAGCCGCTGATCAAGTAGTAAAAAATGGTTATGGAATAACTACTGCAATTGGTATAGGTGGAGACCCAATTATTGGAACAACTACAAAAGATGCGGTAGAAATGTTTATGAATGATGAGGAAACAGATTGTATTGTTATGATTGGTGAAATTGGAGGTCAGTTAGAAGCTGAAGCTGCCGAATGGATTAAAAAAACAGGAAATAAAAAACCTGTGGTTGGTTTTATTGCTGGGCAAACTGCACCTAAAGGAAGAACTATGGGGCATGCAGGTGCAATTGTTGGTGGTAAAAACGATACTGCACAAGCAAAAATGGAAATTTTAAGAGAAAACGGAATTCACGTTGTTGAATCTCCTGCTAAAATTGGAGCTAAAGTTGCTGAAGTTTTAGGCTAATTTCTAAATTAATAAAATAGGTGAGGCTGTCTGAAAAATCTTTCAACTGTCATTTTGAGTACTGTCGAAAAATCTTATTTATCTAATTATCAGTAATTTGATTATTAAGAGATTCTTCATTTTTATTCAGAATGACACTTTTCAGACAGCCTCTTTTATACCAAATTTGTATATTTGAATCTACAAAAAATAAATAAATGAAACTTTTAGAAAATAAAACCACATTAATTACAGGTGCAACCAGGGGTATTGGGAAAGGAATTGCTATAGAATTTGCTAAGCAAGGTTCAAATATTGCTTTTACATTTAACGCTTCCATTGAAGCTGCAAAAAGTTTAGAAAACGAATTATGCTCCTATGGAATTAAGGCAAAAGGCTACCAATCTAATGCTGCAAATTATGATGCTGCTCAAGATTTAGCAAAAGAAGTTTTAAAAGAATTTGAAACTATTGATGTTTTAATTAATAATGCCGGGATTACAAAAGATAATTTATTAATGCGAATTTCAGAAGAAGATTTTGATAAAGTTATTGAAGTAAATCTAAAATCAGTTTTTAATTTAACCAAAGCTGTTATTCGCCCAATGATGAAACAACGTAAAGGTTCAATAATTAATATGTCCTCAGTTGTTGGATTAAAAGGAAATGCAGGACAGGCTAATTACGCAGCATCTAAAGCTGGAATTATTGGGTTTACCAAATCGGTTGCTTTAGAATTAGGCTCACGGAATATACGTTGTAATGCAATTGCTCCTGGGTTTATTGAAACAGAAATGACTGCTAAACTAAATGAAGATGTAGTGCAAGGATGGAGAGATGCTATTCCATTAAAGAGAGGCGGAATTCCTAAAGATATTGCAAATGCTTGTGTATTTTTAGCTTCAGATATGAGTTCATACATAACAGGGCAAACATTAAGTGTTGATGGTGGCATGCATACCTAAATACCATTTATTTTGAATAGAATTACAGTTTTATTAATAATTATAGCATTTTTTATTGCTTTAATAATAACTGTATTTCAATATTTTTTTAAATCAAATAAAGAAGGGAAAGTTAAGTATTGGCTTTCTCTTTTTCGGTTTTTGAGTATCTTTTTAATTTTAATGGTTTTCATAAACCCATCCGTAAAAAAAACGAGTTATCAATTAGTAAAACCAAAATTATTTGTAGCTATAGATAATTCTCAATCTATAAAATTTAATAAAAACAATTCTATTGTAAACAGCTTGGTAAAACAGGTTGAAAATAATACTCAATTAAATTCAAAATTTAATGTTACCTATTTTAGTTTTGGTGATAAAATTCAAATTTTAGATAGTTTAAGTTTTAATGAAAATGCAACCAATTTGGCACTTCCATTAGAAACCTTTTCTGAAATAGACTCAGTTTCTAAATCTCCAATAATTTTAATTTCAGATGGTAATCAAACTACTGGAGCATTAGATTACACAAATTATAAAAATATTGTTTACCCTATAATAGTAGGGGATACCAGTACTTTTGAAGATATTAAAATTAGTAATGTAAATGTAAATGCAACCACAAATATTGACAATAACTTCCCTGTAGAAATATTTATTAATTATGATGGTAAACTGTCTGTAACCAAAAAACTAAATATTTATAGTGGAAAAAAGTTGGTATTTTCTAAAGAAATAAATCTATCTAGTGCTAATAAAGCACAGAACTTACTGATATATTTGAAAGCAGAAAAAAAAGGAAATCAATATTTTACAGCGATTATTGAAGCCATAAAAAATGAAAAAAATAAACTTAATAATAAGGTATATTTTAGCACAAAAGTTATTGATAATCCAACAAAAATTGCTATAATATCTGCTATAAAGCATCCAGATATTGGCTCTTTAAAAAAAGCTATTGAAAGTAAAAAACAGTTTAGGGTTGCATTCATAAATAATTTAGATAAAGATATTAAATACGATGAATATCAGCTATTTATATTGTATCAACCATCTGTAGAACTAAATACTATATTCGGAAAAATTAATAATTTTAATAAAAATTATTTTATAATTTCTGGTTTGCATACAGATTGGAATTTTTTAAATACAGCACAAAACTATTTTACAAAAAACAATCTTCAAAAAAGTGAAAAATTTGAATGCTTTTTAAATGAAGATTACAGCAAGTTTATTATACAAGATATTGATTTTTCCAGTTTTTCACCTTTGATGTCTAATTTTGGAGATTTCACTTTTAATCAAGCGTATGAAGTATTATTATTTAAAAGGATAAACGGAATAAAAACAAGACAACCTTTACTGACAACATTAAGCGATGATAACCAAAAGATTGCTTTATTGAGTGGAGAAAATATATGGAAATGGAGAATGCAAAGTTTTGCTAAAAATAAATCGTTTTTAAATTTTGATAATTTTATTGCAAATTTAATTCAATATTTAGCGGCTAAAAACAGTAAAAATAGTATTAAGGTTACCGCAAAATCTATATACCACTCTAATGAAAGTATTATAATAAGCGCCATCTATTTTAATGAAAATTCAGAAATTGATACGAGAAGTAAAATTTGGTTAACCATATTTGATGAACAGCATGAACAAATTAAAAAAATTCCGTTTACAGTTAATCAAAGCCAATATAAAGTTTCTGTATCTAATTTAAAGCCAGGAATTTATAAATATATAATTAGTGACAAAAACCAGCATGTTTATTATAAAAACAATTTTAAAATCACTAACTTTAATATTGAAGAACAATTTCAAAATTCTAACTCAAAAAACCTATCTATTTTAGCTAAAAACACTAATGGAAAATTAATTTACCCCAATGAATTAGATGATTTAATTAAAAATTTGATTAATAATGGTAATTATCAAGTTATTCAAAATAAAGTAAAAATAAACGAATCTTTAATAAATTATAAATGGATTTTATTTTTGATAGCTTTATTTTTAAGTACAGAATGGTTTGTTAGAAAATATATTGGTAAAAACTAAAGAAAATATATTCAAATATCATTTGACTTTTCATTTATATAGAAAAATGTTATTGTAAAATAAAAAAATAGTATAAGTAAGTTGAATATTTATCTTTTGATATTTACATATTTGAATATACCTAAATTGATTTATTTAAACCATGAAAAAAATTGGAATTATTATTTTATCATTCTTAATTCTTAATCAAAGCGTTTACTTTGACTTGGATGATTTAATAAAATTTCCAGCTTTATTTAGCCATCTGTCTAGTCATATCGAAAAAGGTGATTCCTTAGGTAATTTTATATCACTACATTATGGGAAAAAGGTTAAATCTCATGAAAACAAACACCAAGAGCATCGTAAATTACCTTTTAAAAATCAACAAATAGAGAATCATTATCACTCTATCTTTACTATCAATAGAAATAGTTTCCAAAATAGACTAACAGTTGTACAGTTTAATAATAAAAACTTTAGCTATAAGGACATTCTTACCACACAACTTACAGAAAAAATATTTCAGCCACCAAAAGTAGCCTAATTAAATTATTCAGATTTTAGACTGATAATTAATGTTATAATTATCAGTAATATAAATTACTAATTAATTAACTATGTTACAAAAAATCATTAAGCTAAGTGTTGGCAACAAACTTATTGTTCTATTAATTACAGCAGCTATTTTTGGGTTTGGATTGTTTTCATTAACTCAAATACCAATTGGAGCTGTTCCAGATGTTACCAATAATCAAGTTCAAGTTATTACAACATCAAGAAATTTATCAACACAAGATGTTGAGCAATTTATTACATACCCAGTTGAATTAGAAATGGCAAATTTACCTGGTGTAAAAGAAATTAGATCTATTTCTAAATTTGGTTTATCAGTTGTTACTATCGTCTTTGATGACAATTTGGGTACTTATTTACCACGCCAATTAATTGCTGAAAAAATTAAATCTGCATCACAAAAAATACCAGAAGGGTTTGGAACTCCTGAAATGGGTCCAATTACTACCGGATTGGGTGAAATCTATCAATACATATTAGATACAAAACCTGAATATAAAAATAAATACTCAGCAATGGAGCTTAGAACTATTCAGGACTGGATAGTTAAACGTCAACTTTCAGGAATTCCAGGTGTTGTAGAAGTAAATACTTGGGGTGGCTATTTAAAACAATACGAGGTTGCTATAAATCCGGAGAAACTAAAATCAATGAATATTACCCATACACAAATATTGGATGCTATTCAAAATAATAACAGTATTGCAGGCGGTGGTTACATTGAAAAAACGAATAAGAGTTATTTTGTTCGTGGAGAAGGATTGATAAAATCGATAGAGGATATTCAAAATATTGTTGTAAAAAATATTGATGGAATTCCTGTACTGATAAAAGATATAGCTGAAGTTAAATATGGTTATGCCAACAGATTTGGAGCCATAACTGGCAACGGGGAAGGAGAAAAAGTATTAGGGCAAGTTATGATGCTTAAAGATGGCGATTCTAATAAAGTAATAGAAGCCGTTAAACAACGTGTTGAAGAAATTCAGAAAACGTTACCAGAAGGTATTTATATCAATGGTTTTTTAGAAAGAAGCGAACTTATTGGAAAAACAACCTTTACGATAGCTGAAAACCTAATTTTAGGAATAATCATTGTAATTTTCGTAGTTATTTTGTTACTGGGAAGCTTTCGATCAGGACTTGTTGTAGCTTCTGTAATACCACTTTCTTTATTATTTACCTTGTCATTGATGTATATTTTTGGAGTTGACGCTAATCTGATGAGTTTAGGAGCTATTGACTTTGGGATTATAATCGACGGTGCCGTTATTATTGTTGAATATGTTGCTTATAAAATTACAAGTAATAGAGCAGAATTAATGCTATTATCGAAAGACAAAAGACAAGATAGTATTGATAATATAACTTATGAGAGTAGTTCAAAAATGATGACTTCTGCAGTGTTTGGACAGTTAATAATTTTAATTGTATTTATACCAATTCTTTCTTTAAGTGGTGTAGAAGGAAAAATGTTTAAACCCATGGCAATGGCCTTTAGTTTTGCTTTAATTGGGGCTATGTTTTTATGTTTTACCTATGTTCCTGTTATTGCCTCAATTTTCTTAAAACCTGAAAAAATAACAAAAAAGAATGTTTCAAGAAAACTAATGAGCTTTTTTTATAAACGATATGAACCCGTTATAAAATGGGCATTGTATCATAAAAAAGTAGTAATTAGTTTATCTGTTACCTTATTAATATTAACGACTTTCCTTTTTAGTAAAATGGGTGGAGAATTTATTCCAACATTGGATGAAGGAGATTTTGTTATACAACCTGTTTTAAAAACAGGTACTTCTTTGACAAAAACAGCGGAAATAACTACCCAAATAGAACAAATTTTATTAAACAACTTTCCAGAAGTAGCACAAGTGGTTTCACGTATAGGAGCAGCCGAAGTGCCAACTGATCCCATGTCTATGGAAGAAAGTGATGTTATTATTAAATTAAAACCTAAGGGGGAATGGGTTTCTGCAAAATCAAAAGATGAATTAGCTGATTTATTTAAAGAAAGTTTATTAGTTATACCAGGAATTGAAATTGAATTTACACAACCTATTGAAATGCGTTTTAACGAATTAATTACGGGAGTTAGAGCTGATGTTGCTGTTAAAATATATGGCGAGGATTTAATTATTTTAGCTGACAAAGCAGACGAAATTAAAAGTAAAATTTCAAAAGTAGAAGGCGCTTCTGATATTATTGTTGAAAAAGTAGATGGGCTACCTCAAATGACCGTAATTTATGATAGAAAAAAAGTAGCACGTTACGGGCTAAATATAAAAACTTTAAATGAAGTAATCTCCATGGCGTTTGCCGGTCATACCTTAGGAAGTGTTTTTGAAGGTGAAAAAAAATTTGATTTGGTGGTTAGGTTTCAATCTAACTTTCGTAAAAATATTGAAAGTTTAAAAAACCTGTATGTTGACACACCTTCTGGGAATAAAATACCTTTGCAAGAATTAGCAACCATAACTTATACCAAAGGCCCTGCAAAAATTTCAAGAGATAATACCAAAAGGCGAATTGTAGTAGGTGTTAATGTACGAAATAGAGATATGGAATCGGTGGTAGAAGATATAAGGCAAATAGTAGAAACACAGGTAAAATTACCTGTTGGTTATACGGTTTCCTATGGTGGACAATTTGAAAACTTAAACAGCGCTAAATCTAGATTAATGTTGGCAGTCCCAATTGCATTATTTTTAATTTTTATTCTGTTACATTTTGCTTTTAACTCGCTAAAAGATGCCTTAATGATTTTTACCGCAATTCCGCTTTCTGCCGTTGGGGGAGTCTTATTCTTAGCTTTAAGAGGCTTGCCTTTTAGTATTTCTGCAGGTGTTGGATTTATTGCCCTTTTTGGTATTGCTGTTTTAAATGGTATTGTGCTTATTGAGCATTTTAAATCGTTAAAAAATCAAGGAATGACAAATGTTAATGAACGCATTTTAAAAGGAACTAAAAATCGTTTACGCCCTATTATTTTAACTGCTGCGGCAGCGGCATTAGGTTTTTTACCTATGGCAATTTCAACCAATGCAGGAGCAGAAGTGCAAAGACCATTAGCTACCGTTGTAATTGGAGGTTTAATTACTTCAACCATTTTAACATTGGTAGTTTTACCTGTTTTATACGCTTTATTTGATACAAAAAAAATTAAGATGAACCTAAGAAAAAGAAATAAGAGTACACTCGTACTACTTTTAATTTTAATTCCAGTTTACAGTTTTTCACAACAAAAAGATATCTCATTAAATGAAGCTATTTCAATCGCTGTTCAAAATAATAAACAATTAAAAATTTACAATTTACAATTTAAAAAAAGTGTGAAACAAATTAATTCAGCTTTTGATATCAGTAACACAAAAATTTACTATGAAAAAGATAAAACAAATTTAGGAATTGGCGGCAAACCATTTGAAACATTTGGGGTAGATCAAACCATTGAATTTCCAACAGTTTATTTTGCAAAAAGAAAAGTCAATAAAATTTATTCAAATTTAGCGGAATTATCCTTTAAAATGGCAAAGAATGTGTTAACTAAAAATGTTTCAAAATCATTTTATAAAATAATTTACTTGAATCAAAAATTAAAACATTTGATTTATATAGACAGTTTATATCAAAATTTCTCTAAAGCAGCTGAGAGAAAGTATGAATTAGGAGAAACAAATTATTTAGAAATGTTAACTTCTCAATCTAAATATAAACAGTACGCTACAGTACTGAGCCAACTTAAAAATGATATATTGATTGCATATCAAGAATTCTATACGCTACTTCAAACAGAAGAAAAATACGTTGTTTTAAACGAGCCTCTTACAAAAATTAAGGTTAGCGAGGTACATGTAAAATCTCATTTAATAAATCAGTATTATACTCAAAATAGTAATTTATTTAAGGCCAAAAAGGGAGTGGAAACTCAAAAGCTATTACCAAATTTACATTTTAATTATTTTAATAGTAAAGATGTTATCACTAAAAATTCTATTAATAGTTTTCAAGCAGGTATTTCAATTCCTTTATTTTTTATTGGAAAATCAGCTAAAATTTCAGCCTCAAAAATTGATGAAGAAATTGCCGATGACTTAGCTTTTGATTCAAATTTAAAATTAAAGGCTAAGTATAGAAGTTTGCTTGAAAAACTCAAGAAAAATGAGTCTCAATTAAATTATTTTTATAAAAATGGAAATTATTTAGCAAAGGAAATTTTAAAAGCAGCAACAGCTAGCTATAAAAATGGTGAAATAGATTTTTACCAGCTTATTCAAAGTATTGAAGCCTCCAACCAAATTAATATCAGTTATTTAAACAATTTAAATACTTATAATCAAACAGCTTTAGAAATAAATTATTTAAACTTATAAATCATGAAAAACACAATAATTAAAACACTATATCTATTTTCAGTTTTTACCCTTTTTGTTTCTTGCAATTCATCTCAATCGCCCAAAAAAGGAGCAATAAAAGATTCAAAGAATACTAATTTAATTGAAATTACAAAGGCTCAATTTCAAATGGGTAACATGAAATTAGGTACTTTAACTTTACATCAATTTAATGAAACGGTTCAAGTAAGTGGCATGATTGACGTTCCCCCATCAAGCAGAGCACAAGTTAGCGCAATTATGGGAGGATATATTAAAACTGCTCCATTTTTAGTGGGTAATAAAGTTAATAAAGGTCAATTACTTTTAACCATTGAAAATCCTGATTTTATTAAAATTCAACAAAATTTCTTAGAGATTTCTGAAACATTAAAATATTTAAAAAGTGAATATGATAGACAAAAAATATTGTTCCAAGAAAATATTTCATCTAAGAAAAATTACTTAAAAGCTGAAAGTGAATATAAAAGTGCGGTTGCTTTATATTACGGGTTAGAAAAAAAATTACAATTAATGAACATAAATACCAAAAATGTAAAAGCAGGTAAATTAACTGCTATAATCCCTGTTTATGCACCAATAGCAGGTAGTATTGTTACAGTAAATACAAACGTAGGAAAGTTTATGAATACTACTGATGTTTTAATTGAAATTGTAAACGACCAGCATAAACACTTGGAATTGGTAGTTTTTGCGAAAGACATTTTAAAAATTAAGGAGAATCAAAAAATTAGATTTCAAATTCCTGAAAAATCTAATAAGTTTTACAATGCATCTGTCCATTTGATTGGTACAACCATAGAAAGTGTAACTCGTACAGTAAAAGTTCATGGACATTTAGAAGATGAAAATGAACTATTTTTAGTAGGTATGTTTGTAGAAGCTAAAATAATAATTGGTTCTAAAACCAAATTGGCTTTACCTGTAAATGCAGTATTTGAAGAAAACGGAAATAATTATATCTTAGTATTTAAAGTAAAAGAAAATAACCTATTTAAATTTGAAAAGATAGCGGTTGAAATTGGTTTAAAAAATGAGAATTGGGTTGAAATTATTGATGAAAATTCAAGATTAAAAAACAAAAAAATTCTAACAACCGGTACTTTTTCATATTAGGATAAGTAAATAATCCTAGGGGTAAGCCCTGATGAATTATACTAGAATAAATTTAACTGTGTGTCTTTATATATAATAGCAACATCTAAACGTTATGTCGATTGTGAATATGATACTTGAGTACACACTCAAAAGTTACTGTTTTTTTGTACGAGGAAAGCCTCGAGATATTTAACCCAATATAGAATAAATATTTAAAATTTGTACAAAACTAATATTTGTGAGTTCTGTTTTGTATTTTTATAAGCTAATATTAAAAACAGGAAAAATGAGTAACCAACAGCAATTACAATTACCAAAAACCCTTTTGCCAATTATTTTTTTAGTAATAATTGGAATTATCTTTATTTCAAAATCAACGGTTAATATTGACGCTGGGGAAGCTGGTGTATTATGGAAGCGCTTTGGTGGAGGAGTAGTAACAGATAAACCACCTTTAAGTGAAGGTTTTCACCTTGTAGCTCCTTGGAATAACGTGATTGTTTATGAAGTGAGACAACAAGAATTATTTGAAAAAATGAAAGTGCTATCCTCAAATGGATTAGATATTTCATTAGAAATGACCGCTTGGTTTCAACCAAAATACAGTGAATTAGGAAAATTACACCAACAAAAAGGAGTGGATTATAAAGACAGGGTAATAGGACCTGTATTAAGGTCTGCTGCTAGAAGCGTTGTTGGTCGTTATACACCAGAAGAGTTATATTCAAGCAAAAGAGATACCATTCAATTAGAAATTTTTAAAGAATCTAAAAGGATTTTAGATGGGCAGTTTGTTCAGTTGAATGAAGTATTAGTGCGTGACGTAACTTTACCGTCAACGATTAAAGATGCGATTGAACGTAAATTAAAGCAAGAACAAGAATCTTTAGAATATAAATTTAGAATTGAAAAAGCTTCAAAAGAAGCTGAAAGACAAGTGATTGAAGCCAAAGGTAAAGCTGATGCAAACCGTATTTTAAGCGCCTCATTAACCGATAAAATTCTTCAAGATAAAGGCATTGATGCTACCATACAATTATCTAATTCAACTAATAGTAAAGTTATTGTAATTGGAAGTGGAAAAAGTGGAATGCCCATTATTTTAGGGAATCAATAATTAGAAAAACTTATTTAACACTAAAAAAAGCTGTCTGAAAAATCTTTCAACTGTCATTTTGAGCGCAGTCGAAAAATCTTATTTATCTAATTACTAGTGATTTGATTATCATGAGATTCTTCATTTTCATTCAGAATGACACTTTTCAGATAACCTTTTTTAGTGTTTTAAATGTTGAATATACCAGATCTTCAATATAGATAGCTGCATTTTTCATAGCTTCTTTAGTAGTTATATTTACTTCCATAACTTCACTTATGATTAGTGGATTTATATTTTTTAAAATGCTTTCTTTGTCTTTAATAACTCCAGCAACTATGTATACAGGAACTTTATATAGTTTGGCTAAATCGCTAATTCCTTTAACCACTTTTCCTTCAAGTGTTTGTTTATCAACACTTCCTTCACCAGTAATTATTAAATCTATTTTATCTTTAAAATATTTTTTAAAGTTTGTTTTTTCCAACACAAAATCTATTCCTGAAACCATTTTAGCATTTAAAAAACTTACTGATCCTGCACCCAATCCACCTGCGGCTCCTGAACCTTTAATATAAGCTACGTACTTGCCAAAATGTATTTTTATTTGGTTGTCAAAATTTATTAATCCACTATTTAAAATTTCTATTTCTTTTTTTGATGCCCCTTTTTGACTTGCATACATAAATGCTGCACCATTATTTCCGTACAAAGGATTTTTAACATCACTTATTACAGTGAAATTTATTTTATTTAAATCGAATTTTAAATTTCTAGAATCAATTTTGTTAATATTTATTAATTCTTTTCCAATTGGTTTAATTTTTATTCCTTGCTTATTATAAAATGAATAACCTAATGCACAAGCCATCCCAATTCCAGCATCATTTGTCGCACTTCCGCCAATAAATAATACAATGTTTTTAAATCCTTTTTCAATAGCATCCAATATTAATTCACCAGTTCCAAAGGATGAAGTGTAGAAACAATTTTGTTCTTTTTTGCTTAGCAATTGCAAGCCAGAAGACTTTGACATTTCAATATATGCCGTATCTTTTGAAACCTTATAGTTTGAAGATATTATCTTAAACAGTGGATTGTGAACTTTTACATCAATTGTTTTTAATTTAAAATAGTGATCCAAAATATCTAAAGTTCCTTCACCACCATCTGCTATAGGGTGCTTTATAACTTCAATGGATGGGTCTGCTTTTTTTATACCTTTTTCTACAGCATTACAAACTTCAATAGCTGTTAGTGAACCTTTAAATTTATCTGGGGCTATAATAACTTTCATAAATGCCATTATATTTAATTGTTTTTAAGCCAAAGGAAACTATATGCATTTATTTCCCAATAAGCATCAAAAATATTTTTATGTTTTATTAAATCATAAACTTCTTTAGATAAAGCTTTAATTTTAATGGATTTATCACTGAAATTAAATAAGGCATATAAAACGTCATTCTCAAATGTCCTTTTTATAACAAAAACAGAATTTTTAATTGCAAAATATTCGGCATTTCCAAAAGGATTAAAAACTTGTTCTTTTGTTCTTATAGCCAAAAGCTCTTTATAATTGTCAAATACTATTTTTCTTATAGAAATTTCAGTTTCAAACTCCCTTTTAATTGTGTTATAATCTAATTTCTCACGATTTATTCTTCTTTTAATTCCTGATTTTTTAACGCCTTCATAATAATTTTGAGATCCAATTAAGGAGTGTATATAAATTCCAGGAATTCCGGGTATGGTAATCATTACTGCTTGTGTAAGTAACATTTTATTTGCACGAGTTTGATTATCATCATCTTCATCACTTAAAATATCTAAATAATTACAATTAAGTTCGTAAGGAGATTGCGATCCATCTTCATTATTTTTGTAAGAAACTTCACCATTATGACTCAATGTCCATGCGGCTAATTTATTAATTTCAGCATCGGAAATTATATTTTGTAATGGACGAACACCAATACCATCGTGGCTCGCTGTAAAATTGAATAAACAGACCTTGTAACTTGGTAATTTTATGGATGAAGCCCATTTTGCAAGAACTTTAACGTCCTTTTTCATCATAGTATAAACTAGTAAAGGAGCTAAACTAAAATTGTAAACTAAATCTGCTTCATTAAAACCGTTTCCAAAATAAGAAATGTTTTCTTGGTGGGGTACATTTGTTTCAGTAATAAAATAGATATTAGGATTAATACCTTTAATAATTTTTTTATAAAGTTGAATTATGGTATGTGTTTCAGGTAAATGAATACAGTTTGTTCCAATAGTTTTCCATAAAAACGCAACCGCATCAAAGCGAATAAATTTTGCATGTTTACTGGCATAAAATAGTAGTATTTCAAGCACATTTATGAAAACCTGTGGCGATTTAAAATTTAAATCTACTTGATCTTCACTAAATGTTGTCCAAATAAATTTTTCTATTCCTTTTTTATTCTTAAAAGGTGTTAATAATGGTAATGCTCTTGGACGCGTTACCTTAGAAACATCCGTTTTAGAATCTACTTCTATGAAAAAATCTTTAAAATCATTTTCTCCTGATAAATAAGCCTGAAACCAGTTTGAAGACTTAGACATATGATTTACAACCGCATCAAACATTAAATTACTGTTTTTTGCTATTTCAGAAATATCTTTCCAACACCCTAAATCTGGGTTTACTTTAAAATAATCTGTAATAGAAAAACCATCATCTGAAGTATAAGGGAAAAAGGGAAGTATATGTGTGGTATTAATTTCAGGAAGACAATAATTAGTTATAAATTTATTTAATGTTTGTAAATGTGAATTTCCTTTTTGTTGAATGCTATCTCCGTACGTAATTAAAATAACATCTTTTTCATTTAATAATGTGTTTTTAGTTGCTTTAGAGAAAGCATATTTTTCTACTAATTTATTAATATTATCTATCAGCCAATCAGCTTTATTACTATATAACGAGGTTAATTCTTCCTTTATCAAGTATTTATCCGTGGTATTTTTCATTATCAATTATTATAAGAATACATTAAATTCATCCTAAAATGGTTGGAATGAAATAACTAAAAATTAAAATTGCTATAAAAAACAGTGCTAAAATGTAAACTTCCTTTATTAAAAAATCAGATTTTTTAATAGTAATATTCATTCCAGAAATATTTTTAATTGGAATATCTTTTGTTAATGCACTTACCAAATAAGCTACGCCAATTGCAATTGCTATACCAGTAAAATTGAGCCATATCCAAAAAACCTCAATTCCTAAATCTATATGAAATATTTCTTGAATGGTTTTTGATAAAACTAGATTTATTAAAACAGCTACTATAATTCCAACATTCATACCAATATGATTTACTTTTTTAGAGAAAAAAGCTAGTAAAAAAGTAGCTAATACAGGTCCATAAAACACAGAACCAATGGCATTTATAATTTCAATAACGGCGCTTTGACTACCTCCAAATAAAAAAGAGCTCGCAACACAAATTGCTCCCCAAAAGATAACGGCAGTTTTAGAAATAAGCATATATTTTTTAGGTTCAAGTTTTTTAACACCTCTATTAAAAAAATCTTCAACAGTTACGGCAGAAAGTGAATTTACAGTAGAACTGAGAGATGACATTGCTGCGGACAAAATACCAATCATTAATAAACCAATAAGTCCGTTTGGAAGATATTTAATAATAAATACCGGAATCATTAAATCTGCTTTTAAACCGTATTTAGCATACTCTGCAGGAAAATATTTAAGGGTTGCATGCGCTATATCTGCAGAGAAATCTGGAGCTAAAACAACTAAACCACCAATTATTAATCCCATAAAACTATAAATAAAAACTACTGGAAAACGAAAAATTCCATTTGCCATTAATAAGGTTCTTATTGTTTTTTCATTTTTAGCGGATAATAATCTTTGGGCTTGGGTTTGATCACAACCATAATAGGAAACATACAGAAAGAAACCACCAATAATCATGGGTAATAGTCCATATTCACTATTTTTCCCAAGTCCTAAATTATAATTAATTACTTGTAAACGTTCAGGCTCAAAGCCATGTGGTAATCCACCATATTCTTGCAGCAAGTGCCATCCATAATACAGACTTATAATAAGACCGGCAAATAAAATAATCATTTGAATGGCATCCCCCCAAACAACTGCTTTCATACCTCCTTGCCAAGAATAAATAATAGTAATAACACTAATTATTAATATGGTATAGGCATAATCAATATCTAATACGGATTGTAAGATAATAGCAACCGTGTAAACCATTACACCAGTGCCTAAAGCTCTACTTATCTGAAAAACAACACTTAAAATTAATCTTGTAGAAGCGCTAAATCGTTTTTCAACAAATTCATAAATACTTACAACGCCAGACCTAAACAATGGAGGAATTATAAAAACCATTATAAAAATCATAGCCAAAGGAACAGCAAACTCAAACGACAACCATTTCATTCCGCCACCTAATTTTAAACCAACAAAGGCGGGAGCAGAGATAAAACTTATGGCAGATAATTGCGTTGCCATGGTTGATAGGCTTAACGGAAACCAGCTCATGCTTCTTCCTCCTAAAAAGTAATCTTTAGAATTTTTATTTTCTTTAAAAAAGAAACCTAAAGCAAGGAATGAAATTATATATATAATTATTATTGTATAATCTAACCAATTCATATAGTAGTTTTAAGAATTTATTAATTATTTATTAAATCGAGATAAAGGGAAGCGCTCCAAGAAAAATCAGCGCCTCCATAACCTTTTATTTTTTTGTGATATTCAGATTTTCTTGGATCAAAATATTCATAAAATCCAGCTTTTTCTAAAATTTCAATACTGTCAGATTTAATTTTTTGAGCTAAATCATAAAACCCATAATTTTTTAAACCATAATATATTAGCCAATTCATATTTATCCAAACAGGGCCTCTCCAATATTTTTTAGGATTAAATTTTTCACTAGCTGGATCAAAAGATGCACATAAATAAAAGTCTTCTCTCCCGAATTTTGAAGTCATAGTGTTCACTAAAATTTCAGCTTGTTCTTTACTAGGTATTCCTGCATATAAAGGAGCAAATGTAGATGAAGTTATCACTTTAATAGTTTTTTCATTTCTTAAATCGTAATAAACATAAGTTCCCAGTTCTTTATCAAACAATTTATTATTAAATGAAGTGATACTTTTTTCTTGCCATTTTTTAAGCTGTTCAACTTTATTTGAATTTCCACCAATTAACTCATATAATTTTATTAATGAACTATTTGACTTAATTAACATGGAATTATATAAAGGATCTTGAACTAGAAAAGGTGAAATCTTCGCAATTTTAGCATCATTATAATTCACACTTTTTGCAAGATTAATCATATATAAATAATGGTCATATTCTCTTTTAGTGGGTCTTTGAGAAGTGTCCACTATAGTTGTATCTCGTCTTTCAAATGAATACTCAGGAGGGTTCATAGTTTCCCATATTGAATCCCAAGCCGGTGAATTATCTGTGCCAGATTCCCAGTTGTGATAAATATAAAGTAGACCTTCATTTTTTAAATCCCTATTTGCATAGAGATACTGATGATTCTTATAAACTTTATCAATAACTGAAGAAATAAAATTTAAAGCATCATCTTTATTCTCAGCTATTTGATAAATTTTTTCTAAAACAAATCCCAATATAGGTGGTTGGGTAAGCCCAGTTGAAGGGTACTCTTTATTGGAAAGCGGGTGTAAATCTGACCGATGAAAATTTGGACCAGGAAAATAGGTTTCACTTTTTTTATGAAATACAATGTGTGGAATAAATCCATTATTCCATTGTGAATTTAGTAAAGTTTCAAGTTCTTTTTTGGCTTTAAACATATCAAAATAGGCATATCCAATTGCGATTAATCCTGAATCCCAAAGCCATTGAAAAGGATATAAATCTTTACAAGGAATGGTGTAGTCATCTCTCCAATTATTATTTAATATGTTTATAGCTCTATTTTTCATTTTTTAAAATTGATTTTAATAGGGCTCCTAATGTTTCTAATGATAAATTTTGTTTCCCAATTTCATAATTTTCATTAACCGCTTGCGAGTATTTAGACTCGCTTAAAATTAAATCAATGGTTTTATTTGATGCTTTAGCAATAATTTCAGGTAAAACTTCCGCTAACCCATTCTCTTTTATGGTATGAGTATTCCCTAAATCAACAGTATTAAAATTAAGTGGAAGAATATCCATTTCATAAACAGGGTATTGATAATTAACAATTATTTTTTTTGCAACCAATGCTTCAATAAATTGATTTCCCCATCCTTCTAATAGGCTTGTATATGTTACTACATCACAGTTGGCATAAGCGTCCCATAGTGAATAGGTTTTTTTTGAATTGGTTTGTAATCTTTCGTGATCGATGTACTCATTTACCCATTTTATCTCAATTTGTTTTGAATGTGCATAGTTCATCATTTTTTTAAAATAAGGAGCATCTTCATTTAAGCCAACCATTAAAAAAATGATTTTGCTATCTGATTTAAAAATTTGATTATTGTATAATTTCTTACCAATTAATTTATGTTTATTGGCATTTAATTCAGCAATAAAATCCAATGCCAATTCTATTCCTTTACGTTGTACAATTCTAGTTGCTTGTAATATAATTAAATCGTTTGTTTTTGCACCAAAAGAAGCTCTAAAATCCTCATTAAAATCATCTATTTTCCAATCATTATCAAAATCAAAAACGTTTGGTACAACTTTGCTTTCTATATTTCTTCTTCTAAATAATTCGTTTTTAGCAATAGTATTTATTACCACATGTTTAATTCTTGAATGGTTAGGAGGGAAGATGTTACTTAAAAAATCTTGAACAAAAGAACAAGTTGGATTGCTATATTTTTCTCTTTCCCAGTAAAAATCGTGATGATGACATAAGCATTTTATATCAGAATTTTTAATGGCATTGTAAAAACCTAAACCAGCAGATAAGTTCCAGCCTAAAGAAAACATATTATTAACCATTAATAGGTCGATATTTTTCTTTTTTATAATTTCAATTAATTTTGTTTCAATTGAATTTGCTTCCTTTTCTATTTCCTGCTTAAATTCGTCTTCATTTTTGTAGGAATGAAATTTAAGATATGCATTTTCAACCACTTTATTGTTTGTTGAATTATTATAATGTAATTCTTCAATAATTTCAACATTTTTTAAAACACCTTTAGAACCAGCTATATAAATTACGGTATGTCCTAATTTTTCAAGACCAAGTTTCCATTTATCCATTTCTAAAGAAACCCCATCTGTTTCTCCAACCCTAAAGTGACAAAGTGCAATAGTTAGTTTCATTTTTAAAAGTTTTAAAATAAATAAGCGTATGCTTATATTTTATAATAAAATTAAACAATTAAAAAAACTCATCATCAAATTGTTTGATGATGAGTTCACATTAAATTAATTCAAATTTTAAAATTTAAAAGTCGCATTTAAGAAAGTCCTTCTTGGTAAAATTGGTCTACCGTTAAAAAATTCTCCAGTAGTTGATTGAGCATACGCTCTTGGATTTCCTTCTGATAATCCTTGACTATTAGATAAGTTGTAAACTGAAAATCCTAGTCTTAAACTTTTATTTTCTTTAAATGGAATTGTATATCCTGCTCCAATTCTTAACACAGTAAAGCCATCTAATTTAACTAGATTTGCATCGTCATTAAATTGACTTCCTCTAACATTGGCGGAAACAAAACTATCAAATTTACTATTGTCATAATCTAATCGAAGTGTTGATAATACTCGTGGTTGTCTTCTTAATTTGTTACCTACATTTGCTCCATGAGTTACCGTACCAGCAACTAAAGTAACACCATCAACGGTACCTGATTGAAGTACTGTTCTTTCATCTTTATTAAGTTCATGACCTTGATAGGTTAAGTTTCCATTGAATGATAAATTATCAGCAAATTTCCAATTCCAGGAAGCTTCAACTCCAATTGTTTTAGTATCATGTAATGTTTTTATTCCATCAACCGTTCCAATACTTCCACCATAATTTAATCTTTGAATTGCTACTCTATCAGTTAAAGTAGTGTAATAACCTGCAAAAGTTCCAGAAAATTTTGAATTACCATATTTTAAACCCATCTCAGCTTGATAAATGTTTTCAGGTTTATAATCTCCAGCAACAACATTATTACTAACCACATTTATACTTCTTACTAAAGGAAAGAAATAACCCTTTGAAAAGTTAGCATAAGCATTCAAATTATCATTAATGGTATACAATGCAGCTATTGATGCTGCAAAACCTGTAGTACTAACTTCGGCTCTTGTAAAGGCACCTGTGGCATATTTAACATTTTGCAAACTTGAAGTTAAAGCTGGGTTATCATATACTTGACCAGAGGATAGCGCTCCGTTTTCTCTTCTTGCTTTTTGATTTTCTAATCTAAATCCAACGTCAATACGCCATTTATTTAAAATCATTTCATCAGTAAAATAAGCTGCAGCTCTTTCTTGACTTAAAAATTTATTTGCTGTCATTCCAATTCTGTCAGTTAAGCCAGTATCAGAAAAAATTACGTCATTTCCTGCACCATCTGTAAAAGAAAGATTTACCATTTGAGGACCATTATTCCAAGCTGATAATGTTCTAAATTGATAATTATTATCTTCACCTTCCGTATAAGCTAAATATGTTCCAGCAGTAATATTATGTTCAACTTTATCTCCTACAATTTTTTTGGTAACACTAAATTCACCTGTATAATCTGTAATAGGACGATTTCTATCCACTTGTAAATTATCAATAACTCTATCATTTGCACCTAAAGCAGTACCTCCTACATAAGAAGCATTAACGTTGGTAGCATTAGGGTAGCCGTGAATAGTCAAATAATCACTCAACGAAACAGGAGTATTAGCTTTTCCGTTTGCTCCAACATACAATGCGAAATCACTTACATAACTAGAAGCTTTCATTTTTGCTTTAATTTTCCAATTATTTTCTAAATTATAATCAAATACACCCATTGCATAAAAACCTTTGGTATGTATTCCATTTGCAATAGGGCTTCTATACTCTCCTGCAGGTGTTAAGAAACTAGTATTTCTTAAATACTCCGAGTTTAATTGATAAACTATATTACCATCATTTCCAGTTATTCTTTCTCTTGAAGTACCATCTAATGGAAGACCTAATAGAAATTGTTGTTTATCATTAATGAATTGAGTGTAAAATGTAAATGAACCATTTTCAAATTTCTTTTTTAAATTAGCTCTAAATTGATAACCTTCAGAAGGTAATCCAAAATCTAATGGTCCATCATCCTTACGTAACCATCCAGACAATGCGTAATAAGTATTAGAATCTTCACTTCCTAATTTACCACCTGTATAAAATTCAGTTTTCAATCTTCCGCCATCGGCTTCTTCAATGTTAATAATGTTTTCATTATTGGTATCTCCAGTTTTTGAGATGTAGTTGATAATACCTGCAGTAGAACCTGCACCATATAAAATTGAAGATCCACCTCGTACAAATTCAACTCCTTTTACACCTTGGTCTACTCTTGCATAAACATCACCTGCAGTAGAACTTAATCCATAACCTGCTAATGTAAACCCATCAAACTCAATAGGTGAAAAGTCATTTTGACCACCAGAAGGCAAACCTCTTACAAAGATGTTTGTTGCACCTTCTCCACCGCCACCATCAGCTACAACACCTGGTATGTTGTTAACAATATCCGCCATACTATTTGCATTTAATCGTGTAAGTGCTTTAGCTTTAAAAGAACTAATAGATAATGGAGATTGTTTTTGAGACCTAAATGTAGAAGTCGCTGTTAGAACAACAGCATCTAAACTTTCAACACTTTCTTTTAAAGAAAAATTAATAGAAGTATTTTCTGATAAGTTTACTTTTTTGGTAGCTGTTATAAAGCCAACATACATTGCTTTAATTTCTTGTAAACCACTCTGATTTGTTGAAAGTTCATATTTCCCATCCATAGAGGTGGTTGTTCCTTCCGTTGTATTTGTAATTACAACATTTACTCCAGGTAATGGATTACCTGATTGATCTGTAATAGTTCCTTTAATAACTGTTTGTGCAAAGCCTAAAGAACTTATTAATAATAAAAGTACTGTTAAGTATTTTTTCATAAGTGTGTAGTTTGAATTAAAATTCTGTTAATATTTTAATCAAAATTATATTAATATTAAATAATTGTAATCACTAATTTAGACGTTATATTACGCAAACGTTTTCGCAAACGGTTGCATGATCAAAAATAGTTATACCTTTGTAAATATAAGTTTACTAAAATGTCAAAAAAAAATGTAACCACCCTTAAAAAAATCGCAAACGAATTGGGTATTTCAATTTCAACAGTTTCAAGGTCACTAAATAACCATCCAGATATAAGTGAACAAACCAAAACAAAAGTTTTAAATATTTCGAAAAAATTAAATTATGTACCTAATTTATTTGCCAAAGGTTTTAGAGCTCATAAAACAAATATTATTGGGGTAATTGTACCGGATATTTCACATTATTTTACAGCAACTTTACTTAAAGGAATTATTAGAGAAGCTGAAATTGAAGGGTTTAAAGTTATCATCTCTGAATCTAGGAATAATGAAGCTAAGCAGACCGAAATGTTACAAACTATGATGCAATTTGGAGTTGATGGAATTTTATTATCCTTAACTAGGAAAACAGTTGAAGTAGATGAAATTATAAAAATTAGAGAACAAATACCATTAGTACTTTTTGATAAAGTTTCTAAAAAAGTGCCTTGTACTCAAATTGTAATTGATGATGAAGACGCCGCTTTTAGAGTAGTTGAACATTTAATTAATTTAGGAAAAAAACGAATTGCCATTATTAAAGAATATGAAAACTCATTAATGTCTGAATTAAGATTTAATGGGTATTTAAGAGCCTTAAAAACCTACAAATTACCAGTAGATGAAAAAATTATTTTAAGTGCTTCGGATATATCTATGCATCAAGGCAAAAGATTTACTAGTATATTGCTGAGTCTTAAAGAAAAGCCTGATGCAATTTTTGCAATTACAGATGGAACAGCCATCGGTGTTATAAAAACTTTAAAAAATCACGGAATAAAAATTCCAGAAGAAATTGCTGTTGCTGGGTTTAGTAATTCAGAAAATTCTATTATTATTGAACCTAAATTGACCACAATTGATCAACCCGGCAATAAAATTGGTAAAACTGCTGTGAAATATTTAATTGATGAAATTAATAATGAAAACGAAGTTATTAATAAAACTGTGGAAATTAAAACAAATTTAGTAGTTAGAGAATCTACATTAAAGTCATAATTATTAACTATTAAATTTGTTTTAATCTTCTTTCTTTATTGTACTTCCTTTTTTTATAGCTTTATAATTCTCATAACAAAGTAATACTGCCTCAATAAGTTGTAAATCACTTGCAGATTTTATAAAATAATCGGAGTAATTACATTGGTTTAATAAATCATTAAGTTCAGTAGCATCCATATCTAAATACTCCATCATTAATTCTCTGTTAAATTTAGCCTCTAACATAGATCGCAAATGATCATCATTTTTTAATTTTTTTAATTTTTTAAGTTGTTTAGGTTTTTTACCAAATAAATTATACACAAAATCAATAGGTCTAAAAAGTGCATCTACTGGTGAGTTGAAATTTTTACTTTGTCTAATACCTACTTCATAAGTTTGAGGTAAACCATTAATATGAATTCTTGCGTATTTATCCTTAGGAACATTTTTGGCATCAATTTCTAAAACACCAATTAATTTATGTGCGTTAACAACCACTTCTTTTAATTGCTCTGTTTTTTGATGTAACTCAATTACTAACTCATTTCCTTTTAATAAATCATGTGTTATTTTAAGTTTTATAGATTGAAAACCTAGATAGGAAATATAAATAGTATCATTAGCCTTGGTTTCAATTTCAAATTTTCCATTGTCGTTTGAAACTTCACCAATCACGGAATTCAAATTAAAAATATTAGCGCCTGCCAACGGTTTTTTAGATAAATTATCTATCACTTGTCCCTTTAACGCAACTGAAAATGTTGTAGGATTTATAGTGTCTTTAGACTTAGTTTCTTGTGTAAATCCGTTTATAAAGGATAATACAAAAGCGAGATATAAAATTCTTTTTTGCATATGCAATGATACTAATTAAAATGGAAATAATTGTTAAAGAAATTCAAAAGTGATGTACACTATATTATCTGATTTTTTTAAGTGATTTTCTATTAATTTTAGATATTCAATTAATTATCATATATTTAGGTCGTTAAAATTAAATAAAATGATTGAAGTTTTTTATCTAATCATTTTATAATATTTTTAAATCAACCCAAATAAGTTGTAAATTAAGGATTCACTTGATTTTTCATCTTCTAAGACACTATCTTGATTTTTAATAAATTAAGATAAATTGCTCTATTCCCTCTTAATATAAAAATTGTACTTAAAACTAAAATAAATTATTATGTATAAAGATTTTAAAACATAGCTTTTATTTATTCGCCTTATAACTTTGAATGAATTAGTTGTTTTTAATTTATTCAAGTTGCTTTTTATAAAACTGCTAACTAACAAATCAAAATTATGAAAAATCTATTTTTTGTCGGACTTGTTATGGTCCTTTTTACAGCATGTCAAAATCAAAAAATACGTTACACTCAAACTTCATCCGAGATTGACAAAACTAAAGCATTAATTAAAGCGTATGATATCAAAAATTACGAAGCATTAACTTTAAATTATGCCGATACGGCTAAATTATTTATTAATTCAGTAGAAAATAGCATTACTCCAAATCAATTAGTAACCTTGCATCAAAGTGACGATGACAACTTTTCTGAACGTGAGTTTTTAACTGAGAATCAGGAATACGAAATGGTTGTAACTGATGATGGAAAAACATGGGTGAATTTCTGGGGAAATTGGCAAGGGACTTTAAAAGGAGATAATACTGAACTTAAAATTCCAGTTCATGTTACTTTTCAGTTTGTTAATGGGAAAATAGTTAAAGAATATGGCTATTGGGACAATACACCTATTGTATTGGCTCTCCAAAAATTAAAAGCTAAAAACCTTGAGCAATCTACTAAATCTATTAAATAATTTAAAAAAGATAAGGATACACACTTTGTCTTTTTTAAGTTAACAACTACTACTAACTAAAAATCAATCAAATGAACTTAAAAAAAACATTAATAATTGCTATTGCCTTATTTTTAATAAGCATTTTAATTTGGGAGTTTTATTGGAGGTCAAATGGTTACCGACCAAATTTGAACGATGAAAAAGCATTATGGGCAACCCAACGTACCAAAGTAGAAAATGCAACCCATAACGATGTTGTTATTTTTGGATCGTCACGAATATATTTTGATATCCAACTTAAAAAGTGGGAAGAAATTACTGGAATGCAACCAATTCAACTTGCATCAACAGGTTCATCTCCATTACCAACATTTCATGATCTAGTGGAAAACACTAATTTTAATGGAACTGTAATTGTTGGCGTTACACCAGGATTATTTTTTTCTACAACTTTTCCAAAAGCCATGCCTTGGCAACGCCCACAAGCTAAAGTAGATTTTTATAAAAATCGAACTTATGCGAAAAGGTTAAATTATTTTTTTTCCGTTCCATTGCAACAAAATTTAGTACTTATGTCTGCTGATGACGAAGAATGGGCTGACGACATCGACTTAAAATCTTTAATTAGAAATCTACCTAAAGATAATCGTAACGGAGAACCAAAAGCACCTCCGTTTTATAATTTTGGTAAAGTAACTAAAGACAGAAATATGAGTATGATTCCGCGGGCTAATTCAGATACTGCTTTTGCAAATACCATTAAAAAAATATGGCAATATTTTGGTAAAGCTGCACCGCCACCAGATAAAAAATCTACGATGGATTTCTTTTTAAAAGATGTTAAAAAGTTTAAGAAAAGAGGAGGAACCTTAATTTTACTTCGGTGCCCTTCAAGTGGATTTTATAAAGATGTTGAAACTAAGTTTTTACCACGAAAAGATTATTGGAATGAATTGGTGAAACAAACTCAAGCTAAAAGTTATCATTATGAAGATTATAAACAACTAAGACATTTTGAATGTCCGGAATGGTCACATTTATCAAAACCAGATGCTATAAAATTTACTACTGAGCTTGCTAATATTATGGTTAATGACCATGCATTTTCTAACCTGAAAACTAACTAATTATGTTATTCAATTCTTTAAGTTTCTTCGTTTTTTTAACTATTATCTTACTTTTATATTATTCAAAATATATTAATTGGAATAATAAAAAAAGAATTTTACTATTAGCAAGTTATGTGTTTTATGGTTTATGGAATCCTCCTTTAATATTATTGCTTTGGATATCAACCATGGTAGATTGGGTTGCTGGTAATAAACTAGCAAAAGAAAACCGTAAAAATTATAGAAAGTTATGGTTGTTGTTAAGTATGTCAGTTAATTTAGGCTTTTTAGCCTTTTTTAAGTATGGAAATTTTATATTAGAAAACTTTACAGCAATGGTAAATGCTTTGGATATTTATTATCATCCTGAAAAAATGGACATTATTTTACCTATGGGAATTTCATTTTATACATTTCAAACCATGTCATATACCATAGACCTGTATTATAAAAAAATAAAACCTGCAAAAACATTTTTAGATTTTGCATTGTATGTAACTTTTTTTCCGCAACTTGTTGCAGGACCTATTGTAAGAGCAGGAAATTTAATTTCACAGTTTTATGAAGAAAAAAGAGCTACTACCAACCAATTTATTTGGGGGTTATTTCTTTTAACATTGGGTTTATTCCAAAAAGTAGTTATGGCCGATACGTTATTATCAGGTACTTCAGATACCGTTTTTAGCTCACATAAAATTTTAAATTTTTGGGATGCATGGATGGGTACATTAGCTTTTTCAGGACAAATATTTTTTGACTTTGCAGGTTATTCAACTTGTGCCATTGGAATAGCTTTAATGTTAGGCATTGTATTACCAGATAACTTTAAATATCCGTATGCTTCTTTAGGTTTTTCCGATTTATGGAAACGTTGGCATATAACGCTATCCTCATGGTTAAAAGATTATTTATATATTCCTTTAGGGGGAAATAGAAATGGAATTACACGTATGTATGTTGCATTAATGCTTACAATGCTTTTAGGCGGTTTATGGCATGGTGCAGCTTGGACATTTATTGTGTGGGGTGGTTTACATGGGATGTACTTAATATTTGAACGATTACAAAGAAAACACTTGCCTTTTTCAATTACAAAATGGAACGGAATGTTTTTGGCATTTACAACCTTTACTTGCATAAATATAACTTGGGTGTTTTTTAGAGCTAAAGAATTTGTAACTGCAAAAAACATGATTAGTTCAATGCTTTTTTTTAATCCTGATGGAGCCAAAATATTACAAACACTTGATATTATTAAAGTAAGTGTAATTATAGGGATACTATTTATTACGCATTGGTTTATGAGAAATACCTCGGTTAAAGAAGTTTCGCATTTACTATCACCTGTTTTTTTAGGAATTATTTGGGCTGTTATGCTATCGTTAATTGTAATAGCACAGGGTAGTGGAGAGCAATTTATTTATTTCCAATTTTAAAAAGAGTACCTTAATAGAATTAACAATTTAAATGATGAAATTGAAAAATAATTTGTTAAAAATTTTAAAAGAAACAAAAACTAACTAAAAACGATTAAAAATTAAACATTATGAAAACAGTAGGTATTATTGGTGGTTCAGGCTTCATAGGAAGCCATACCACAAAGAAATTTTTAGAACAAGGCTACAACGTAAAAGTATCGGCCACAGATATTTCTAAAAAAGATAAATATGAGCATTTAAAACAATTACCAAATGCTAATCATTTAGAAATTATTGCATTAAATGTAGAGAATAAAGTGCAACTAGAAAATTTCATAAAAGATTGCGATATTGTTGTGCATGGCGGAACTCCTTTTAAATTGGATGTGCAAGATGCCAAAACAGAATTGTTTGACCCAACCATAAAAGGCACGGAAAATTTTTTGGAAGTTGTTAGTAATACTCCAAGTATTAAATTACCAGTGTTTCACCAGTTGCCGTTATGGGAAAATCGTTATCTAAACGAGAAGATTCAACATCCACAGGTATACAATTTTTATTTAAAAATAAAATAGCACCTAATCCATTTATTGAGGCGGTTTATGAAAATGATGCCGAATTTGCAATGGTAGATGTTAAAGATGTTGCTGAAAGTATTTATAAAGTAAGTACTAAAATCGGATTCCATGGAAAAAACTATTTACTAAGTAGTGAAAGCTATAAAACATCCGATATTTCCTTAATGCTTAACAAAAAAGAACCTAAAAATAAGTCTCATTTGGTGTATAGTAATAGCTTAATAAAACAGGATTTGGATGTAAACTTTAAGCCGGCAAAAGAATTTTTAAATGAATTTGAATAAATAATTCCATTAAATAAATTATTAATTAAAAAAACAATTAAAATGAAAATCATTTCAACATACTTATTAGCGGCAGTTTTTATACTAATTACCTCATGCAATTCAACCAATAAACAGGTTGAAAAAAATATTAAAATGTATTCCAATACTTGGGATAAAATTATAAACCAAGGGAATCTCGAACTTTTTAATAATCAAAATTTTGATAAGGATATCACATTAATTATGAGTCCAGAAAATGTGGTTGGTATTGAAAATGTCAAAGATTTTTATGCCAACTATCTCACAGGTTTTTCTAATATTAAGTTTACCATTGTTGATATTTTTGGACAAGGAAATAAAATAGTAAAACACTGGAATTTTAAAGGAAAACAGACAGGTAATTTTTTTGGCATTCCTCCAACTGGTAAATCAGTAAATGTTGATGGTGTTACTTTGGTAAAAATGAAAAATGGAAAAATTGCCCAAGAACAAGATTTTATGGATAACTTATTGTTTATGCAACAACTAGGTATTGATCCATTATTAAATCCTGGAAATTTAGCAGTTATAAAAAAATTGTATACCGATTTTAGCAAAGGTGATATTTCAGCGGTAGGTGATGCAATGAGCCCAACTATTGAGTGGAACGAAGCTGAGAATTTTCCTTACGCTGATGGAAATCCTTATATAGGGTTTGATGCCATTGCAAAAGGAGTGTTTACACGTATTGGTACAGAATGGGATTATTGGAAATTTGCCGATCTTAAATTTAACGAAATGGCGAATGATAAAATTCTTGTGACGGGTAGATACCAAGCTAAATATAAAAAGAATGGAGTAGTTATTAATTTACAAATGGCACATTTATGGACACTTGAAGATGGGAAAATAATTGGTTTTCAACAATATGCAGATACCAAAGGTATTTCAAATGCAATACATAAATAAATATTTGCAACTAATTTTAAGGTTTTTAATTACTTGATACCTTGAAATATAAAAAGAGGTTGTCTGAAAAGTACCATTTTGAATATAAATGAAGAACCTTATAATAATCAAATTATTGATTATTAGGTAAATAAGATTTTTTCGACTGCGCTCAAAATGACACTTGGAAGCTTTTTCAGACGGCCTCTTTCTATTTTAAAATGCTATTTATCAACTCCTATTTCCCAAATTTCACTTTTTATGGATTTGGTAACAGCTTCCCATTCTTTTATGGCATTTATCCAACTTCCTTCTCCATTTACTTCTTCATAATATTTTTTAATCCCACCATCGTCATCATCCATATCAGCCCAAGAATTCATAGTCCATACTATAGCAACATCACGTCCATCATCTTGTCTAAATTGATTATCATAAATAAAAAAATTATCACCTTTTTTCTCAAATGCATCTTTAAATTTTTTGATTATATCTTTAAATCTGTAATAACTACCATCTTTAACCTTTATAAACCAAATATTTTCTATAGCAGGAGCATTATCATTAGCTTTAAAACTTAATTTAGTATTTTGTTTCCAGTATTCAACCATTCCATATTTTTTTACAGTGGGTGAAACATTTTTATCCCAATCATCATTATGAGCTCCCTTGCTTGGACGAGCATCTAATTGATTAAACATAGTTGGTCCCATAACCCAAACGTACCAACCTGTATAATGTCCGGTAGCAATTCTGTCTAAACTAGCTTTATAAGGATCTTGGCTGTGAAACTTTTGATTGTGTTCCTTAACCGCTTTTACAAATGCTTTTTCCATTCCAATTTTCGGCATCATATAGGTTAACTCAACCATTTGATAGCTCTTTTTTTCTTGTGAAATTCCTGTGTTTGTTATCAATAATACTCCTATAAGCATAATTGACAACCATAATTTGTTTGTTCTCATTAGTTAAAATTTTAAGTTAGTAATAAAAAATATATCCAAAATTAATTGTGAATATCAATCTTATAGAGGTTAAAAACGGGATTATTTATGTTTAAAGGAGTTTAAAAACAATTTTAGGGTGAAGTATTTATAAAACAAAATAGTATTTAAATATCTGTTTGACAAATAATTACTCGAATATATCAAATTTAATTTACATATAAAAATGCAAATTAATATAATTGAAATTAATAAGAATAAAAATTATTAATTAAGTGATAAATTGTTAAAAAAAAGCTTCAAAATAGAATTTGAAGCTTTTTAAAATTAATTAAAGATTAGTTATTGTCCATCAGGAAATGCTGTCGCATCCTGATCCATTACCATCATATCACGAATATCTTGGTCGGTTATATCTATTGCAGGCATTGCAGTAGCAGTTGTACATCCTGCTTCATTATGATCTATATCATCAGGCATGCTCCAAATAGATTTATGTTGAATTTCATGAGGGTCTTCTCTAAACATATTGCCCAATACTAATGCAGGAGTTTTACAGTAAATGTTGATTTGAGTACCATCTGCTCCATGACATCCTTTACATTTAGCATCATATACTTGTTTTCCATGAACTGAATCTCCACCATTGCCTAAATCTGAAAAAGATTTTGTTCCAGTTGGATAAGTTCCTGTAGTAGTAGTTATGGTATAAAAATCGTCAGTATTGTGAGCAGTTTCTTTGATGAATTTTATTAGATCCCAAATTTGACTGTCAGAAATAAATTCTCCATAATCTGACATTATTGAATTTGCTGCATCAGTAAAGTGTCTTCCACCAGTATTTTTTACAGCATCAAAAATTTCTCTAATAGTATGATTTTTTCCATACTCATATAAATTACCAGCTGCAGCTACAGGATAATTAGATGATGAGGCTTTTCTTATAAGAACACCTTTTTGTCCTTTTAAATCCCAACCATGACAATTTTTACACCTAAAAAAGTTTGGTTTTGCTATAACTTCAGCATCTACACTTTTTTGTGCACTTCGTTGATAATTGATAACAGATCATAAAATCTAGCACCTTCAATCCTGTTAGAAGCATCATAAGCTACTTGGTCAGCATCATTAACCAAAGTTGGTGATGAATCACTTTTACAACTGACGTTCGTTAATCCGATAAAAGCCATTAGTCCAACTGCAAATAAGCATCTTTTAAATTTTAATAAATTTTTCATTTGTTTAAATTTGATAAATTAAATTAATTTGTTTATTAAATATAATTACTCACAGATGTTTACAGGAATAATGATAATTGTCATTTATATAACTTTTGTTACAACATAAATAAAATAGCATATAAATTAAACAATTGGTAAAATATATGTAATTTTTTAAATTATATTTAAATTAATTAAGTATATTTTAATAGATTAACAATAAATGATTAAAATGAAGTTGTTTAGAATTTAAAAAGTGCACATAACAGGAGTCGAACCTGCACATTCATAATGAATACCAGCCCCTCAAGCTGGCGCGTCTACCAATTCCGCCATATGTGCAATTAAACCTAATTTAAATAAAAAAAGTTAAGCGTTCAGCTCAACTTTTTTGTGACCTGGCTGGGGCTCGAACCCAGGACCACCTCCTTAAAAGGGAGGTGCTCTACCAACTGAGCTACCAGGTCAATAATGTACTTCATTATTGCGAGTGCAAATATAACATCATATCTTTAGATAGCAAGTTTTTTATTATAGTTTTTTAAACGATATTTGTTATCATTATTTTTATTATAAATTTTTTATGAAAATTGTTTTAATTGGATATATGGCAAGCGGAAAATCTGTAATTGGAAAATTGCTAGCTTCAAAAATGAATATCGATTTTATAGATTTAGATGCATACATCGAAAGTCAAGAAAAAATGACTGTTTCTAACATATTTTCAAAAAACGGAGAAATTTATTTTAGAAAAATAGAAAGTTTATATTTAGACAAGTTATTGAAAGCAGATAAAAACTACATTATATCTACAGGCGGAGGAACTCCTTGCTATGGAAATAATTTGAATGAAATTAAAACTTCTGCAATATCCATATATTTAAAAGCTTCTATCAAAGTGATTTATAATAGGTTGTTGCATGAAAGTGAGCAGCGTCCAATAGTTTCTGAAATACCAAAAAATAAATTAGAAGAATTTATCGCAAAGCATTTATTTGAAAGAAGATCTTTTTATGAACAGTCTAATTACACTATTTTAGTTTCAGAGAAAACCATAGCTGAAATTGTTGACGAAATTATACAATTAATCTAAAATTGCATAAGCTGTATCTTTTTCAAAAACTATAGAAACATGTTCTTTCATAGAAGTTGAAAGCGAAATTCCTTTAAAATCTGCTTTTACAGGATATTTTTTATGATTTCTATTAACTAAGACTGCAGTATTAAATCGTTTTAAGGGAACATCTAAAAAATATTTAACACCATACATTAAAGTAGTTCCAGAATTTAAAACATCATCTACTAAAATTAATGGTTTGTTTTTATAAAGATCTTTATTTACAGTAGTATTTATAGGCTTTATAGGATTTTTTTTATCTATAATAACTTCTACTAAAAGAACTTTACAAGTAGCTATTTTTTTAATAATTTCTGCAATATTTTTAGCAAAAATAAATCCATTTCCATTTATGCCAGCAACAACAATTTCTTTTTCATTCCAATTAGCTTCATAAATTTGATAGGCAATCCTCTTAGTTTTATTTTGTATTTGCTCGTTGGTTAAAATTATAGATTGTTGCATATAAATTCTATTTTCGTTCAAAGATAAAAAAGAATTCTCGTTCTTTTCTTGGTTTTATAGAATTATGGCTTTTTTCTAGCGTTTTTATGGTAAATAATTTAGAAAACAATGCCAAATACTCTTCTTTACATCCTCCAAAAGGTGGACCTTCATTGGTCAATTCAAAATCAAACAGTAATCCTACTAATTTTCCTCCTTTTTTTAATAAACTATTCATTTTTGTAACATAATTACTTCTTAATTTAGGGTTTAATGCACAAAAAAAAGTTTGTTCAATAATTAAATCATAGGTATTTGTATGGTTAAAAAAATCTTGGTTGATTAAATTTTCTTTTGGAAAATCTGGAATTTTTTCGGCTAAGTTTTTTAGAGGAATTTCAGCTATATCAATTACCGTTATATTTTTAAATCCTTTATGATGTAAATATGCTACTTCGTGTCCATTTCCTGCTCCTGGAATTAGAATGCTTATTTTTTTATCTTTTAGCTGATCAATATATGCTTTAATAGGAGTAGAGACATAACCAATATCCCAACCAGTTTTATTTTCTTTGTATTTGTTTTCCCAGTAGGTTTTATCAAATTTCATTTTCATTGTTAAAGTGATTTTATTAAACCTCCATCAATAGGTAAATTTATTCCAGTAATATACGATGCGTATTCTGAAGCTAAAAAACTGACTAAATATCCAAACTCTTCTGGCTCGCCCAATCGTTTCATTGGAATTGAATTTTTTAATGAATTTAAAACTTCATTAGAAGTTACTCCTTTAGATTTAGCCTGTAAATCATTTAACTCTTTAATTCGTTCCGTATCAAAAATACCTGTTAAAATGTTATTTACTGTAATTCCGTCAACAGCAACTTCTTTTGATAACGTTTTTGCCCAAGTGGTTACTGCTGCACGTATAGAATTTGATAACACTAGGTGCTCCAAAGGTTCTTTAACCGTTAATGATGTAGCGTTTATTATTCGTCCAAAGTTTTTCTTTTTCATATTATTTACTGCCAATATCGTTGTAAAAACAACTGATTTAAACAATAAATCAAATGCTTGTTGGTACTCATCTATATTTTTTTCAAATACATTTCCTCCTTTTGGTCCGTTAGTATTATTTACTAAAATATCTACCGTATTAGCATTAAAATAATTAGTAATTATATTTTTATAAGAGGTGAAATCTGTAAAATCTACCACTAAAATTTGATGATTTTGTTTGTTATCTATGTTTAACTCTGACTTAACCTTTTCAAGTTTCTCTTTGTTACGAGCCATTAAAGTTACTTCAGCTCCGCATTTAGATAATTGTAAAGCAATAGCTTTTCCTAAACCTTGGGTACTTCCACCAACTAATGCTTTTTTATTTTTTAAATTAATCTTCATTTGTGTAATCTTCAATATCTCTTCTGTCTTTTTTTGTTGGTCTACCAACTCCTTTTTTTCGATAATAATCTTTTGAATATTTTAGCAATTCAAATTTTTCAAACTCCTCAGTAGGAGTAATGTCTTTCCTATAAATAGTTACTAATTTTGCTCCAACACGGTTTGAAGGAATAGCTAACACTTCAATTTGATAATTTATTTGATTTTTTCTAATAGTTAATTTATCGCCGTTAAATACTGGCTTAGATGGTTTTATGGAAGCGTTATTTATTTTTACGTGACCTTTTTTGCAAGCTTCCGTAGCAATATTTCTTGTTTTATAATACCGAATGCACCATAAATATTTATCAACTCTCATATAATAAAGTTAAAATTTTACTTTTATCTTTCGTCAAAGATATGAAAATAGTATCTTGCGACCTCTAAAAATTAGAATGAATGAAATTCAAAAATTTACTAATAGTTATTGCAGTTGGAACCCTTATTTTTTCTTGTAGTAAAAATAATAATACAACTTCTACATTCGATGCTGCACAACAGTCAATTGATGATGATGCTACACTTGTAGAATATTTACAAACGCATTATTTAAATGATACAGATGGTGGTATTTGGACGATTACTAATGGAGAAACTCCATTAATGGATCAAGTAGCAACCGAAAATATTACAAAAAATGATATTGCTTATAAATTATATTATTTAAAAGAAGTTGAAGGTGTTGGTGATTCGGCAAATAAATTAGACTCTGTTCTTGTTAATTATACAGGAATGTTATTAGATAGTACAGTATTTGATAATCCTAAAAAATCTAGATGGTTTGATTTGACAAGTATTTTATATTCAGGTGGAGCATCTGGCTTTGCTTATGGAATGGAGAATTTTAAAGGAGGTGAAAAAATAATCAACCCTGATGAATCCTTTTATTTTGTAAACTCAGGTAAAGGTATTATTTTTATGCCTTCTGGTTTAGGTTATGGAAATATAAATCAGTCAATAATTCCTAAAAATTCTCCGTTAATTTTTCAAATTACATTGAACGCTGTTAATGAGTCTGATCATGATAATGATACTGTTTTATCAAAAGATGAAGATTTAAATGGCGATGGAGATTTAAGAAATGATGATACCGACGGAGATGGTGTTGCAAATTATTTAGATGTTGATGATGATAATGATGGGATTCTTACAAAAAATGAAGATGCCAATGGCGATGGAAATCCGATGAATGATGATACTGATGGCGATGGAATTCCAAATTACCTAGATGCGGATAGTTAAAAAAATATTTATTAAAACAGAAAAAGGCTGTCTGAAAAATATTTCAACTGTCATTTTGAGCGCAGTCGAAAAATCTTGTTTATCTAATTATTAGTAGTTTGATTATCATGAGATTCTTCATTTTCATTCAGAATGACACTTTTCAGACAGCCTCTTTTTATGAAATAAACTATTGTTATTGTTTTTTATCAGATAATCTATAGGACAAACTGAAAATAATTTGTTCGGGTCTAGAATCTAATGTGAAAGTATCTCCGGCATTAGTCCAATTGGCTTCGTTTTTACTTAAACCTCTTTCATATCTAATATCAAAGCCTAATTTACCAAGTTCAATAGATGTTCCAATATTTAATCCAACCGTAAAATCATTTTTAATACTTTCATATTTCAAACCTTTAAAATCGTTGTTTAAAATATATTGAAAGGCTGGACCTACAAATACATTTAACGGACCAATAACTTTAAACCCAACTAAAACAGGAAGGTCTAGTTTTGAAAGTTTATAATCGCTTGATTGTGAATTCAATACATACTCACTAGTTGTTTTTGTATAAACTAGCTCAGGCCTAATGTAAATTGCCCCAAGGTCTAGTTTACCATAAAAACCTACATTAAAACCTGATTTCCCTTTTCCTTTATTATCAATTAAATTAGCTTGAGTTTCACTAATAATTTCAGAAAGTTTTCCATTTGAATTATAGCTAAGACCTGCTTTAATACCATAATTACTTTGTGCGGAAGTGAAATAAACGATTGCTAAAAAAGCAAAAACACTTAATACTGTTCTTTTTTTCATAAATTTTATTTTTAGATTACTTTTACAAAACGTAAAAACAATCCATTTATTTTCTTGACACTACTTTGATAACCGCATTAATAATTGCCTTATCATTCAAACCATATTTTTCCATTAATTCAGCAGGTGTTCCTGATTCTCCAAAACTATCATTAACAGCAACGAATTCTTGTGGAACAGGATGTTCTTCTCCTAAAACTCTGGCAATACTTTCTCCTAATCCACCAAATTTGTTATGCTCCTCAGCAGTTACAATACAGCCAGTTTTAACAACGGATTTTAAAATGGCATTTTTATCTAAAGGTTTTATAGTATGAATGTTGATAACTTCAGCGTTAATTCCTTTTTTTTCTAATTCTTCTGAAGCTTGTAAAGCTTCCCAAACTAGATGCCCTGTTGCTACAATGGTAACATCATTTCCTTCAGTTAGTTGAATGGCTTTACCAATTTCAAATTTTTTGTTTTCAGGCATAAAAACAGGCACTTTTGGTCTTCCAAATCGCAAATAAACCGGACCAACATGTGCTGCAATTGCTAGTGTTGCAGCTTTTGTTTGATTGTAATCGCAAGTATTAATTACAGTCATTCCTGGTAGCATTTTCATTAAACCAATGTCTTCTAAAATTTGATGTGTTGCGCCATCTTCACCTAAAGTTAAACCTGCATGTGATGCGCATATTTTTACATTTTTGTTAGAGTATGCAATAGACTGACGAATTTGATCATACACTCTTCCTGTTGAAAAATTGGCAAACGTACCCGTAAAAGGAATTTTTCCGCCAATAGTTAACCCGGCTGCAATGCCCATCATATTTGCTTCAGCAATACCTACTTGAAAAAACCTATCTGGATGATTTTCAATAAATTTTTCCATTTTTAAGGAACCTACCAAATCAGCACAAAGTGCTACTACATTTTTATTGGTATTTCCTAATTCTGCTAATCCAGATCCAAAACCAGATCGTGTATCTTTTTTTTCTGTAAACGTATATTTTTTCATGTATATATTTATTAAAAATCGGTCAAAATTAAGCTATTTAAAACTAACAAACTACAAATTAATTAATTCTTCATAAAGTTTATCAATAGGTAATCCCATAACGTTAAAATAGCTTCCTTCAAGTTTAGTAACTCCAATATAACCAATCCATTCTTGAATACCATAAGCACCAGCTTTATCCAATGGATGATATTTTTCTACATAGTAATTTATTTCTTCATCAGATAATTCTTTAAAATACACTTTTGTAACAGATGAAATTACTTTTTCAATATCCTTAGTTTTAATGCAGACAGAAGTAATAACTTGGTGCATCTTTCCAGACAGTAAGTTTAGCATATTTGTTGCTTCCTTGATGGATTTAGGTTTTTCTAGCGAATTATTTTCTAACCAAACAATGGTATCTGCAGTTATAATAATTTCGTTTGTGGTTAAATCATCTTCAAAGGGTTTTGCCTTTAATCTGGCCAAATAGTTCGTGATTTCTTCTGCTTTTAAATGCTGAGGATAATGCTCATTTACATGTTTAACCACAACCTTAAATGGAATATCTAATTCTTTAAATATTTCTTGCCTTCTAGGGGAAGAAGAGGCAAGTATTACGGTATAATCTTTAAATTTTTTAGTTAACATTAGTTTGTTATTAATGATATAATGATAATGGAGTTTATTCCTAAAAACATAATTATTTTTAGAAATACACTTATTTTATGTATTTTTTTATATGATTTTAATTTCCATAATTTAAATGAAATATAAATTAATGGAATTAAACAAGCTACTATTAAATAAATGGTTAAAGCTAAATAATAAATCCCTAAATTTAAAATGATAAGCAAAAGTAAAAAAACAGGAATTAATGTCAATAATGATACTGTCTTTCGAATTCTTGAAACACCAAAAATAATTGGTAATGTCTTCATATTTAAACTGTAATCTCCTTTTATGTCTTCTATATCTTTAACTATTTCTCTTGCTAAATTCATAAAGAAAGCAAAGATTCCTAAGGTGTAAATAATTAAAATGGTAAAGATCTGATATAGGCTGTTGGTTTGGTAATTTATGTCTAAAATAGCCAATAAAATAATACTAAACGCCACTAAAAATGAAACTAAAAAATTACCTATTAAAGGCCTTGATTTTAAATAATTAGCATACCAATTTAGTAGGAGTGAAGTACCTATAAAAACAAAAGCAATAAATGGTTTTTCAATATTTAATGAAAAAATAATACCTATCGTAATCCCTATTGTATTAATATATATATACCATTGTTTTGCTTTCTCAATAGTTATTAATTCACTAACAATTACTGCATTAGGTTTGTTAATTTTATCCGTACCAATATCTTTAATATCATTTATAATGTACCCTGCAGCTGTGATAAATACTATTGAAATCCATAATACTAAAAACTGTAAGATACTTAGGTTGGTGGCGGTATTTAAGCTTGGAAATAATAAAAATTTAATTAAAAAAAACACATAAGTAATAAGTAACAAATTTTTCCACCTGACTAAGTTAAAAAAGGTTACAATTTTCATGATGGCTAATTAAAGGCCTTTTTCAATCTAGACAAATTAATTTTATTTTCACGATCTTTAATTGTTTCGCGTTTATCGTAGTTTTTCTTCCCTTTACACAAAGCAATTTCTAATTTAGCCCAACCTTTATCGGTTAAAAATAATTTTAACGGAACAATAGTTAAGCCTACATTTTGAACTTCCTTTTGTAATTTTTTAAGCTCTTTTTTGTTAAGTAATAATTTGCGTTCACTTTTTGGTTTGTGGTTATAAGAATGACCATACAAATATTCTTCAATAAACATGTTAATTACAAATAATTCGCCTTGTTCATTAAATTCACAAAAACTTTCTGTAATACGAGCTTTACTTTCACGAATAGATTTTATTTCAGTGCCAGTTAACTGAATTCCAGCTGTATATCTGTCAAGTATTTCGTATTCAAAACGAGCTTTTTTATTTTGTATATTTATTTTTTTCTGCATGTTACTGCAAATATACTACAATTTCTATTTATAATTTAGTATGATATAATACCCTTTAAAATTGAGGAATATCATTTTTTAAACATTGTAACTGTTCTAAGTTAGCTTTATAAAAATACTAAATTCTTATATTATGAAAAATTTACTTTTAAGTATTACTTTGATTGTTGTATTTTCAACAAACATTTTCGCACAACAAAAATCTGATGATTTTAAAAGATGGCAAGCTCGTTTAAGAGTAATCACAATTATACCTGATGTTAGTGATGATATAGCTGATGCTAACGTTGATATTTCAAATACTGTTGTTCCTGAACTGGATTTTACCTATTTTTTTGATGAAAATTGGGCTGCTGAATTAATTCTAGCAACAGCAAAGCATAATGTAGATTTAAATGATATAAGCATTGGTGATGGTGTAGATTTAGGTTATGCTTGGATTTTACCACCAACTTTAAATTTACAATACCATTTTACAGATGGAGAAGCAAAGCCTTATTTAGGCGTTGGTATAAATTACACTTTTTTTTATAACATTGATGAAGGTGATGTTGTAAGTATGGATTATAAAGATGCTGTTGGATTTTCAATGCAAGCAGGATTGGATTATGAATTGGATGACACTTGGTTTTTAAATTTAGACGTTAAAAAGCTTTTATTAAAAACTGATGTAAAAGTTGACACTGGTGATGGAATTTTATCTGCAGCAGTTGATGTAAATCCTTGGGTAATTGGTGTTGGTATAGGAATGAAATTTTAAGTAAGTCTATAAATTATAAACCAAAAAACTGTCTGAAAATATGGTTTTTTGGTTTATGCTATACTAATTAAACTGATAGCTTAAACCAACCATCCAGTAAAAAGTTTCATCTAAATTTTCTTTAACAACTGTTTCACCATCTATTATGTTAGCCTCGCTTTGAGGAAAAACCAATGCTGGCAAAAATGAAATTGTAAATGAGTTATTAGTATACCACATAGGTAAACTTAATTCATAAGCCATCAAATTAAATTTTTCACTTTCTTGAATGCTTAATTTAGTAATTACATTATCACCTCCCATTCCTGAGCCAGATCCGGTGCCACCCCCACTTTTTGTAATTTGTCTCTGTATATAATAATCCTCATAAAAATTTTGGGTGCCAAAATAAATACCGGCTGTTGGTGATATTTGAAATTTAGTATCAGAACTGATAAAATCATGACTTATTTCTGATGATAGAAAGAAATCGGAATTACTGTTTTTACTGAAATAAGTGCTAGCTATTAATGATAAATTAACAATGTTAAAATCATAATTAAACTTAGCTGTTAAGTCTGCTTGAACTTCTGATATAACATTATAACTATCATTATTAAAAAAATATTTTGTACCAGAAATATCACCGCTAAATTTATCAACTTCAAAGTCTAAACCTGCTGTAATTAAAAATAAATCAATTCTACTTTCGTTCGATTTTGTTAGATAAGAGAATGAACCTTCAGTATAAAACCCTGATTTATGATGATATGTTATTGAAGGATATAAATAAGGTGCCTCTATTGAATCTTTTCTTCCTAAAAAAACAGCATCACTAATATAATTTACACGAGCTGATACAAAAGACCCTTTAATATCTTTAATACTACTTTTTTTGCTTTGCCCAAATAGAATACCATTAAACAAAAAGAATAGCATTATAATTAAGAATTTAACTTTTATATTCTTCATTGTTGCTAGTTTTAAAATTAGACTAAAATGGACTTTACGTATCGTAAAGTCCATTTTAAATTATATTACTTTCCTGATCCCTTTTTAACTTTCTTTTTCAGAATAGGAACTTTAGCTTTTGTATGTACTTTTTTCTTAGTCATTACTTTGGTTGCTTTCATATTTTTTTGAGCTAACATTTTTCTATGCATATAGGTGTTTCTGTACATTTGACCATCCATATTCAAACATTCCCCATTTTGAAGGCGTAACTGTTGTCTGTCTTGGTTTTGATATATTCCATCAGGGTTTACAACAACCCCGTCACCAAGTTTAAGTTGTTTTTGTAAGCGGTTTTGTGACTGATTTTTAATTTGATATAATTCGCCGTCAATATTCATTACAAGATATCTATTTTGATTGCGTGCTTGAATTTGAGCTGTAGAAAGATTTTTATTTTCATTATTAAGTCTTTGCATGTATTTATACTCATTACTGTATAAAATGCCATCCATATCTAAACATGAGCCGTCGCGTAAACGCAATCTGTCTTGGTCTTTGATGTAAGTACCATCTGGATTTACAATTGTACCATCATTCAATGTAATTTTGTCGTGTAATCGTATTTGATCACGATCTCTAATTTGAAGAACATCATCATCAACCATCATTATATAATCACGGTATTGATCTTTAATCTGATCTTTATCCTGTGCTACTAATCCAATAGTTCCAATAACTATAAAAATTAAAAACATTGCTATTTTTTTCATAATTAATCTAATTTAAATTATTTTATTTTGTATAAATTATTTTATAAAATTACTTTACAATAGCATGTCAATAAATGATGTCAATCATTTTTAGCAATGATAATTATCATTATTTGGGAATATGTAATGGGTATTTTCTATTAAAAAAAGAAATTTATTTAATTTGACACCTCTATTTTGAAGAAAACTAGAAACAATTCAATTATTTCATTTTTTGAAGATTTCTTTTTCTAAAATACTGTCATTTTTGATGTTTGAATAAAAATATGAATATGTTGAATCAATACTAATTACATTACCCTCTTTATCATATTCTTTAATGACCTTGACACTTTTTAGGCTTTATGGTGTCATTTTTAGATGTTTCCTTTTCTGTTTTATTTTGACTGTTACAACTTATAAATAGTAAAACAGCCGTTAATAACAATGCGATTTTTTTTTATAAGTTGTTTCAGTTTAAATTAATACAAATTTTATATTTTTTTTAATAAAATAAAGTGATTGAGGTCATCTTAAATATTGATAAAATGATCAGGTTAATTAATAAAATAGACATTCATAATTATTTTTTAAAAAAAACATAAAAAACAGCATATTTTTAAATATGCCGTTTTTAATTATTAATCCAAGATGAAAAAGTTAGATTTTATTTATTTCTAAACACTATTTTATCATCAAAAGCATCTAATAAGATATGGCTTGTAGCTGTTATTTTACCAGCTAAAATTTCTTTTGAAAGTTGGTTTAAAATATCTCTTTGAATTACTCTTTTAACAGGTCTTGCTCCAAATTGTGGGTCATAACCCTTATTAGATAGTTCATCTACTAATTCATTTGTATATTCAATATGTATATCCTTTTCTTTTAACATTTTTATCAATCCATTTAGCTGAAGTTTTACAATTTGATGAATTTCGTCGATATTTAATGGTGTAAACATGATAATTTCATCAATACGATTTAAAAATTCAGGTCTGATAGTTTGCCTTAATAATGCTAAAACTTCAACTTTAGTTGCTTCAGTAACTAAATCACGTTTAGTCATATCCATTTTTTCAAACTTTTCTTGAATAATATGCGCTCCCATATTGGAAGTCATAATTATAATAGTATTTCTAAAATCTGCAACTCTACCTTTATTATCAGTTAATCTACCTTCGTCCAGTACTTGCAACAAAATATTAAAAGTATCTGGATGCGCTTTTTCAATTTCATCTAATAAAATAACAGAATATGGTTTTCTTCGAACAGCCTCAGTTAGTTGACCTCCTTCTTCATAACCAATATAACCTGGAGGTGCTCCCACAAGTCTACTCACAGCATGACGTTCTTGATACTCACTCATATCTATTCGTGTCATAGAATTTTCATCATCAAATAAATATTCGGCTAAAGCTTTTGCCAGTTCTGTTTTACCAACACCTGTTGTTCCTAAAAATAAAAAGGTTCCCATGGGCTTTTTACTATCTTGCAAACCTGCTCTAGATCTTCTTACAGCATCAGAAACTGCTACAATCGCTTCTTCTTGTCCAACAATTCTTTGGTGTAATTCTTCTTCTAAATGCAACAATTTTTCACGATCACTTTGAAGCATTTTGGTTACAGGAATTCCTGTCCATTTAGCAACTACTTCTGCAATATCATCACGGGTAACTTCTTCTTTAATTAATGCTGTATCCTGATTTTTGGCTAATTCTTTCTGAAATTTATCTAGATTTTCTTGCTCTTCTTTAATTTTTCCATAACGAATTTCGGCAACTTTACCATAATCGCCATCGCGTTCAGCCCGTTCAGCTTCTAATTTATAATTTTCAATTGCTTCTTTACTAGCTTGTACACTATCTACCAGTTCTTTTTCACTTACCCATTTAGCATTTATCTCATTGCGTTCTTCTTTTAAGTTAGCTACTTCTTTTTGAAGTGATGCTAATTTTTTTTCGTCTTTTTCTCGTTTTATGGCTTCAATTTCAATCTCAAGTTGCATGATTTTACGATCCAACACATCTAATTCCTCAGGTTTTGAATTGATTTCCATTCGCAATTTAGCCGCAGCTTCATCCATTAAATCAATTGCTTTATCTGGTAAAAATCGATTGGTTATATAACGTTGCGATAGTTCTACTGCCGCTATAATGGCATCATCTTTAATTTGTACTTTATGATGATTTTCGTATTTATCTTTAATTCCCCTTAAAATTGAAATGGCACTTTCAGTATCTGGTTCATTTACTTTCACTTTTTGAAAACGACGTTCTAACGCTTTATCTTTTTCAAAATACTTTTGATATTCATCTAGGGTAGTAGCACCAATTGCTCTTAATTCACCACGTGCTAATGCAGGTTTTAAAATATTGGCAGCATCCATTGCACCTTGACCACCACCAGCTCCTACTAATGTATGAATTTCATCAATAAAAAGTACTATTTCACCGTTAGAAGAAGTCACTTCTTTGATAACAGATTTTAAGCGTTCTTCAAATTCTCCCTTATATTTAGCACCTGCAATGAGAGCACCCATATCTAAAGAAAAAATTTGTTTATCTTTTAAATTCTCTGGAATATCACCTTTTACTATTCTGTCTGCTAATCCTTCTGCGATGGCTGTTTTACCTGTTCCAGGTTCACCAACTAACATTGGATTATTTTTAGTTCTACGAGAAAGTATTTGAAGAATTCTTCTTATTTCTTCATCTCTCCCAATTACAGGATCTAATTTTCCTTCTTTTGTTAATTGGTTTAAATTACGAGCATATTTATTTAATGAATTATAAGTGTCTTCCGCACTTTGTGATGTTACTGTACTGCCTTTTCGTAATTCTTCAATTGCCACTTTCAAATCCTTTTCTGTTACTCCTTGATCTTTTAAAATTTGAGAAGTAGTATCTTTTGTTTTTAAAAAACCAATCAATAAATGTTCTATTGATACATATTCGTCCTTTAGATTTTTTGCTTCAGTTTCAGCTATGGATAACATTTTTGATGCATTTCTTGACAGTGCGATATTATTACCGCCTGAAACTTTAGCGTAACTATCCAAAGTTTTTGAAATTAATTGTTTTAGTAAATCTATATTTACTCCTAATTTTTTAAAGATAAAAGGAGTGACATTTTCATCTATTTCAAATATAGCTTGTAAAATATGTGAATTTTCTATTTCTTGATGGCCATATCCTTGAGCTATTTTTTGTGCTTCCTGTATGGCTTCTTGTGATTTTATAGTGAATTTATTAAAGTTCATACCATTTTTGTTTTTAGTTTCTATATTTGCATTTCAAAATGTATTCCAAGAATAAAATAAGGTGTTAATCAGTCATTTTGTCTTATTTTAAAAGGGTTTAACGACATTTTGTCTTTTAATAATAAAATATGAATTGGATTCAATTTACAAAATTAAATCAGCTAAACGAAATTATAGAGGAATCTAAAAAAAGACCTGTTTTAATATTTAAACATAGTACACGATGTGGAATAAGTAGGTTTGTTCTTAAGACTTTTAAAAAAGAATATGATATCCCAACAAATAATTTGCAACTCTATTTTCTGGATTTATTAAAAAATAGAGACTTATCAAATATGATAGCAGAACGATTTAATGTTCGTCATAAATCTCCACAAATACTCATTATAAAAAATGGTGAAGTTGTTTATCACGAATCACATAATCAAATTAATGTTGATGCCATTAAAGATGTTTTGAATAAGGAATAAACATTAAATTACCTTAAATTATAATTAGAAATAATAGCTTTGATTTTCTTTTTTAAATTTTCACCACTATCATAAATCATTTGTTCATTGCTAGGAAAGGGAATACGCTTATATCGTAATAAATCTAAATTGTTTTTGTTGATGGCATTCTTATTACCAGAGTAGGTGGCATAATGGTGTTCAAAGACATATTCACTAGATAATGGAAATGATTTAATTAATTGATTCGTATTTAAATCAAAATAATTAATTTGCTCAACTACCCGCACCGATTTAAACTGACTAAATTTATGTACTTTACTGTGAATGGTTTTAAATTTATCAACTTTGATTGTATTTCCTAAACTATCTTTTACCGCATTACCATTATCATCAATTAAATATTTCCAACCATTTTTTACTTGTTTTTCTTGTACAATTACTTTTTCACGTAATTGTTCCGGTGAAATATTAATTTCTCTAAAGTTTAAAGCTAGCTCAAAATCGTAAACTTGATTTGGTTGTTTAACCGTATTATAAACGGTCCAGAAATTATTTAATCTATACGTATCGAAATTTAACAAATCATTTTCTAAACGCATTGGAATTACCATATTGGTTTTATTTTCCAAGGTCACATAAACAAAATCAGTTCCTTTATAATGAGCTTCTTCTAATAAAGATTGAGTATTCTTATACTGCGGATTAATATTAGCTAGATATTTTAAATTGTTATAAATGTTTCTATAATCAATTTTATGATGAGTGTTTGTCAACATTTTTTTTGCATTACTGTATAAATATTGAGACAGTTTATCTTTTGCATTTAAAATATCAGAAGTGTAATTGGTAAATTGAAATCTGGCATTTCTATCTTTGTTTAAAATAGGTAAAGGCAGTAACGGTTTTATACTTTTTTGTCTATTGCTTAATAGCATATATAAATTATAAATACTTTCTAAATTTGCTGAATTATTATCCTTTTTTAGAAATATTATTTTTTCTTTATCACGAGTAACTGCTTTAGAAAATGCTTCTTCCAACATTAAAACATAGGATTGATTACCTTTTTTTGTTTTATTGTTTCTTAGATTTTTAATTGCAATGTTAATTGCTTCATCATAATTACCATAGTTAATTGCTTGTTGGGTTTTTTTAACGCTGTTGCAAGAAATAAAAAATATAGTTAGGATGAATAATGGTAGTGTTCTTTTCATTTTGGGATTGAATAAATGGTTAGCTATTATATTAAAATCAAAAATAATAAAAAAGAGACTGTCTAAAAAGTCTTTCAATTGTCATTTTGAGCGCAGTCGAAAAATCTTATTTATCTAATTACCAGTAATTTGATTATTATGAGATTCTTCATTTTCATTCAGAATGACACTTTTCAGACAGCCTCTTTTAATATTCTAAAAAAGTGAGAAATTATTTTTTTAATTTAAATGGAGGCAATATTTTACCCGTACATTTTCCAAAACCAATTCGTACTTTATCATTTTCACAATATCCTCTTAAAACAACGTTATCACCATTATTAAAAAAAGTTCTAGTAGTTCCATCTTTTAAGGTAATAGGGTTTTTTCCTCCCCAAGTTAATTCTAACATAGAGCCGTAACTATTTTTAGTAGGACCAGAAATAGTTCCGCTACCCATCATATCACCAGATCTAACATTACATCCATTAACAGTATGGTGTGCTAATTGTTGCCCCATACTCCAATATAAATATTTTGCGTTAGATTCACTCAAAATATTTAAATCTCCGTTTTCTGTTTCTAAAACTGCTTCTAATTTAATGTCAAAATTAGTATCTGTTCTATTTTCCTGTAAATAAGGCAGTGGTGTAATTTCTTTTTTCGGACTTTCACATCTAAAAGGCTCTAAAGCATCCATAGTAACAATCCAAGCAGAAATAGTAGAAGCAAAGTTTTTGCCTAAAAAAGGTCCAAGTGGAACATATTCCCACTTTTGAATATCTCTTGCACTCCAATCGTTCAATAAAACCATTCCAAAAATGTTTTCACAAGCCTCATCTATCGGAATCGGTTCTCCCAAATTATTAGCCGCAGTTGTAATAAAGGCAGTTTCTAATTCCATATCTAATAATTTTGAAGGCCCAAATACAGGCTCAGTTGCTCCTTTTGGCATGGTTTGTCCGTATGGTCTGCGAATTGACGTGCCTGAAACTACCACCGAAGATGATCGTCCGTGATAACCTACAGGAATATGTAACCAATTCTGCATTAATGCATTATCCTCTCCTCTAAATATTTTACCAACATTGGTAGCGTGCTCTTTACTCGAGTAAAAATCAGTATAATCACCAACATCAATTGGCATCAACATTTCAACTTCATTAACATCAAAAATGATAACTTCTTTGTGCTTTTCATTATGTTGTAATTTTGGATTATTCACATCAAAAACATCCGCTATTCTATTTCTAACGTGTCGCCAAGTTTTTCTTCCATCTGCAATAAAATCATTTAATGAATCTTGCATAAACATATCATCGGTTAAAGGAACGCCATCAAAATATCCTAATTGATGAAAAGCACCTAAATCTATTGCATATTCACCTATTCTAGTTCCTATGGTAATAATATCGTCTTTTGTGATAAATACTCCAAAAGGAATATTTTGTATAGGAAAATCACTTGTTTTATCAACAGGAAGCCATGATTTTCGTTCTGGATTATTAGCCGTTATTTTCATATATAAAATGTCTTAATTTCTATAATTAACTTTTTAAAATCAAATATAGAAGTTTCTTATTAAATACAAGATGAAATTAGTATTTTTGCATGAACTTTAACTAAAAATAACAAGTAATGCAACACGACTCTATTATTTTCGATCTTATTGATGAAGAAAAAGAAAGACAAACTAATGGTTTAGAATTAATTGCCTCTGAGAATTTTGTAAGCGATCAAGTTATGGCTGCAATGGGTTCCGTTTTAACTAATAAATACGCTGAAGGTTATCCAAATAAAAGATATTATGGTGGATGCGAGGTTGTAGATATTGTTGAGCAAATTGCCATTGATCGTGCTAAACAATTATATGGAGCTGAATATGTAAATGTTCAACCACATTCAGGCTCACAAGCAAATGCTGCTGTTTATCAAGCAGTTTTAGAACCAGGGGATAAAATTTTAGGATTTGATTTATCTCATGGAGGTCATTTAACACACGGTTCTCCTGTTAATTTTTCTGGAAAATTATACAAAACTTCTTTTTATGGAGTGGATAAAGAAACAGGTGTTTTAAATTATGATAAAATTCAAGAAATAGCAACTAAAGAACAACCTAAATTAATAATTGCCGGAGCTTCTGCTTATTCTAGAGATATTGATTTTAAAAAATTTAGAGAAATTGCGGATAGTGTGCAAGCTATTTTAATGGCAGATATTTCTCATCCATCAGGATTAATTGCCAAAGGGATATTGAATGACCCACTACCTCATTGTCATATAGTTACCACTACTACACACAAAACGTTACGTGGTCCAAGAGGTGGTATGATTATGATTGGTAAGGATTTTGAAAACCCGTTTGGCTTAACATTAAAAAGTGGAAAACTAAAAAAAATGTCCACATTAATTAATTCGGCAGTTTTTCCGGGTACACAAGGTGGACCTTTAGAACACGTAATTGCCGCTAAAGCAGTTGCTTTTGGAGAAGCATTAACCGATGAATTTTTACATTATCAAATTCAAGTGAAAAAAAATGCCGCAGCTATGGCAAAAGCATTTATAGCTAAAGATTATCATATTGTTTCTGGAGGAACAGATAATCATATGATGCTTATTGATTTACGAAATAAAAATATTACGGGTAAAGAAGCTGAGAATGCTTTGGTAAAAGCTGATATTACTGTAAATAAAAATATGGTGCCGTTTGATGATAAATCTCCTTTTATTACTTCGGGAATTAGAGTAGGAACAGCCGCTGTAACAACAAGAGGTTTAAAAGAAGATGATATGCAAACAATCGTTGATTTGATTGATGAAGTAATTCAAAACTTTGAAGACGAAGCTGTATTGGAAAATGTTGCTGAAAAAGTAAATGAAATGATGGAAAACAGACCTTTATTTAAATGGTAAAACTTTAAGCTAAATTATATAAAAAAAAGAGGCTGTCTGAAAAATCTTTAAACTGTCATTTTGAGCGCAGTCGAAAATTTTTATTTATCTAATTATCAGTAATTTGATTGTTATGAGATTCTTCATTTTTATTTAGAATGACACTTTCCAGATAGCCTCTTTTTATTCATCTTCAGTAGCTCTTTCTAAAAGTTTATCGTTAATAATTTTACTGGTTTTAACGCCTAACTTTTTAATGTTTTCTACTTTTTTAATTAAATTACCTTTACCAGTTAGTTTTTTCATAGAAGAATCATAAGTACCTTGTACTGTTTTTAACTGATTTCCTACCTTAATTAAATCATCTGTAAGATTAACAAATTGGTCGTATAATCTACCTGCTTGTGTGGCAATTTCTATAGCATTTTGTTGTTGTTTTTCGTTATTCCACATACTATCAATAGTACGAAGCGTAGCTAAAAGGGTAGTAGGAGTAACAATTACAATATTTTTTTCAAAAGCCTTATTATACAGTTGATTATCAGTATTTAAAGCAATAGCAAATGCTGGTTCAACAGGAACAAATAACAATACAAAATCAGGAGATTCCATGGTATAAAGGTCCTCATATTTTTTAGCACTTAATTGCTCAATATGCCTTTTAAGAGAATTAACATGTTCTTTTAGGAAGTTTTGTTTTTCTGTTTCATTTTCAGTACTCACAAATTGCTCATAAGCAGTTAAAGAAACTTTTGAGTCTATTACCATTTTTTTATGATCGGGTAGCTGAATGATTACATCAGGTAATACTCGTTTTCCATCATCATTCGTAAAACTTTTTTGTACAAAATATTCTCGTTCTTTCTCTAAACCAGATTTTTCCAAAACACGTTCTAACACTAATTCTCCCCAATTTCCCTGAGTTTTACTATCTCCTTTTAATGCTTTAGTCAAATTAATAGCTTCCTTACTCATTTGTAAATTCAAATCTTTTAGATTGCTTAATTGCGCCTTAAGTGAGGCATGCATACCAATACTTTCTTTTTGAGTATCTTCAACCTTTTTTTCGAAATTTTGAATTTTTTCTTGAAGAGGATTTAGTATATTTTTTATATTTTCTTTATTTTGTTGGGTAAACTTAGATGATTTTTCTTCTAATATTTTGCTTGCCAATATTTCAAAATCTTTTGCAAATTTATCTTGTAATTTTTCAACATCATCTTTGTAATTAGCAAGTTTTTCTTTCAAATTTTTATTTTCTGAAATTTGCTGATTAACTTGAATATCTAACTGATGTTTTTCATCATTTAAAATTTTAATATCTTTATTTAAGTTATTGATAATACTTGTATTACTATCTTTTTCTTCAAGTAAAAGTTTGTTTCTTAAATTTAATTCTGTAGTTATTTTTTCTAAATTATTTTTAGTGAAAAGTTTTCCAATTAAATACCCAATCACAGCAAACACCACAGCAACTACAACATAATAAATTATTGCATTCATATCATTTATTTTAGTATATAAAAGTAAGATTTTTATCTTTGTGGAATAAACTTCTACTTTAAAAGTAAAAAAGGAGTTATTAACAACCTTATGAAACTATTTTCTAGATTTATTTTGTATACCATTTTAGGATGGAAAACAAAAGGAAATTTTCCAAAACATTTAAAGAAATACATTATTATTGCGGCTCCTCATACGCATTGGTTTGATTTTCCTTTAGGAATTGCAATTGAATGGGCGGAAGGCGTATCTGCTAATTATATTGGAAAAGCTTCTTTATTTAAACCTCCGTTTGGGTTTATTTTTAAATGGCTTGGAGGTACTCCAGTAAATAGAAGTGAGAGTACTAATAAAGTACAAGCTATTGTAAATATTTTTAATTCGAAAGAAAAATTTATTTTAGCGTTATCACCAGAAGGAACCAGAAAAAAAGTGGATAAATGGAAAACAGGTTTTTATTACATAGCAAAAGGCGCTAATGTTCCAATTATTATGGTAACTTTAAATTTTAAAGATAAAGAAATTAAAATCTCTGAACCTTATTACCTTACGGATAACATGGAAAAAGATTTTAACTTCTTTTATAATTATTATAAAGATGTTGTAGGTAAAGTTCCTGAAAACACCTAACCTTTATAGAATGGCAATTTAACTACGGTTGCAGCAATTGTTTTATTGCGTACTTGAATGTAAATTTTAGCCCCTAATTTTGCATAAGCTTTTGAAACATAACCCATTCCTATTCCTTTTTTTAAAGAAGGACTCATTGTTCCAGAAGTAACTTCACCAATGGTATTTCCTTGATTATCTACAATAGCATATTCATGGCGTGGAATACCTTTATCGTCAATTTCAAATGCTACTAACTTCCTAGTTACACCTTCTTCTTTTTGTTTTTTTAGGGCTTCTGCATTAACAAAATCTTTAGTGAATTTTGTAATCCAGCCTAAACCAGCTTCAATAGGAGAAGTGGTGTCATTTATATCATTTCCATATAAACAAAATCCCATTTCTAAGCGCAATGTGTCACGTGCAGCTAACCCAATTGGTTTAATCCCAAATTTTTCACCTGCTTTAAAAATGGCAGTCCATATTTGAACAGCATCTTCATTATTAAAATAAATTTCAAATCCACCTGAACCAGTATAACCAGTAGCTGAAACAGTTACATTTTTAATCCCTGCAAAAGTGCCAATTTTAAATGTATAGTACTCCATCGATTTTAAATCGATATCCGTTAAAGTTTGTAATGCTTCAGTAGCTTTTGGCCCTTGTATTGCTAATAAAGATATTTCATCAGAATTGTTCGTCATTTTAACACCCAAATCGTTGTGATTAGAAATCCAGTTCCAATCTTTTTCAATATTAGAAGCATTAACTACCAACATATATTTTTCTTTATTAATGCAATACACTAATAAATCATCTACAATTCCACCATCATTGTTAGGCAAACAACTGTATTGAACTTTTCCATCAAACAATTTTGATGCGTCATTAGAGGTTACTTTTTGTATTAACGCTAAAGCATTTTTTCCTTCTAAAAAGAATTCGCCCATGTGGGAAACGTCAAAAACGCCTACGCCATTTCTAACAGTTAAATGTTCTGCATTTACCCCTTCATATTGTACAGGCATATTGTAGCCTGCAAATGGCACCATTTTAGCACCTAAAGATTCATGTATATGTGTTAAAGCTGTATTTTTCATTTATATTAAATTTTGTGAAGCAAATTTACTAATTATTAAAGAATTGAATTTGATTTATATCATCTTTTTCAACCCTAAAAATGATTAAGATACTCAAATTTTAGTATAATAATAACTTTATAAACTGTTCTTTTGTTTATATTTGATTTCACTAAATTTTACAGTTTTCATTATGAAACTATATCGCGTATTTACGCTAATTTTATTTTTTGTTTCAATTAGTTTATTAGCTCAAAACGATAATCTTCCAAAAGATTATTTAAGTAAAGATTTTCATCAAAATCGAAGAGAAAATCTAAGAAAGTTATTACCTGCAAACAGTGTGGCTGTGTTTTTTACAAATGCAGTTAGGAATAGGGCTAATGATGTAAATTACGTATATCATCAAGATCCTAATTTTTATTATTTAACAGGATATCCTGAGCCAAATGGGGTTCTGTTAATTTTTAAAGACAATCAAACCATAAATGGTAAAACATTTAATGAATTATTATTTGTTCAAAAAAAAGATGAGTATGCCGAAATGTGGACAGGCAAACGATTAGGCGTAGAAGGTGTTCAGGACAATTTAGGATTTAGAGTGGTTTACAATGGCGGTGATTTTAAAGAATACCCTATTAATTTTTCAAAATTTGATAAAGTGCTATTTAATCCTTTTAAAAATGATGTTAGAGACACTAAAAATACTGCGGATTTATTCGATTTAATTCAGAATTTTAAAAACAAAGTTTCTTTTGGTTTTGCGACTTTAAAAACTCCTAAAAACGACAAAATTTTTAAGAAAACCAAAAAACGAATAGATACAAAATCTTTACGTGTTTTATTAGCGGATTTAAGAGAAATTAAAACTCCAGAAGAATTAAAATTACTTAAAAAAGCTATTAATATTTCTGCAATTGGTCAAATTGAAATGATGAAAGCGATGACACCAACCATGTCAGAAGCAGAAGCACAAGGTGTACATGAATTTGTATATAAAAAATATGGTGCAGAATACGAAGGTTATCCTTCAATTGTGGGAGCTGGAAATAACGGTTGTATTTTACATTATATTGAAAATAATAAGCCAAAAGTAGGAGATGAGCAATTAATTTTAATGGATTTAGGTGCAGAATATCATGGTTACACAGCAGATGTTACCAGAACAATCCCAACAAATGGAACGTTCACTAAAGAACAAAAATTAATTTATGATTTAGTGTATAAAGCACAAGAAGCTGGTATTGCACAAGCTAAAGTTGGTAATAAATTTAATTCCACTACAAAAGCTGCTCGTAAAATTATTAATAAAGGGTTAGCAGAATTAGGAATTATTGATTCCGAAAAATCCTACCACAATTATTTTCCACACGGTGCAACGCATCATATTGGTTTAGATGTGCACGATTTAACCAATTATGGCAATTTTAAAGAAAATATGGTAATTACAGTAGAACCTGGTATTTATATTCCTGAAGGAAGTAACTGTGATAAAAAGTGGTGGGGAATTGCAGTTAGAATTGAAGATGATATTTTAATTGCTAAAAAAGGACCAGTTATTTTATCAGCAATGGCTCCTAGAAAATCAGATGAAATTGAAAAAATGATGAAACGACCTAGTATTTTAAATGATTTTAATTTGCCAAAGTTAGATTAGAAATCCTTACTTATTAAGATTTGTCATACTGAGCTCGTCGAAGTATTTTTTGAAAGAGATAAACAAGTTGTATTTAAGATTCAAAATATATTTCTTTAATTTATTCTGTTGGTACATTATTTATTGTTAATTGCCAATAACCAACATCAATCCATTGGTTAAATTTGTAACCTACTTCTTTAAAGTGAGCTACTTTTTCAAAATCAAATTTTTCATGTAATGCAATACTTGCTTCATTTGGTAATGCAATTCCCCCAATTAAAACGTGGAAGTCTAATTTTTTTAATCGGTTAATTAATTCTGAATATAATAAGGTTCCAATTCCTTTTTTTAATTCATCTGGTTTAAGGTAAACACTGGTTTCAGCAGTATTCAAATATCCGCTTCTTAATTTCCAACTATTAGCATAAGCATATCCTAATATTTTTTTATTTTCTTCATAAACTATCCAAGGAAATTTTGAACTAACCGTATTAATTATTGTATTTATTTCTTCATAAGAAGCTGGATTTTCATCAAAATTTATAATGGAATTTAAAATATAGAAATTATAAATTTCCTTAATTTGAGATATGTCTTCATTTTTGACTGACCGTATCATTTATTTTGATTGTATTTATCAATTATTTTGTTTGAAAATATTTTAAATTTTTGATTGAATTTAGATAAACAAAGTACAAAATTCTACGAATTTATCAAAAACTGTTTTAATTGTTCATAGGTCGAAATATGAATAGCTGTTTTTTTCTTTTTAATTACTTTTTTAATCTGTTTTGGTAATTTAATAGTTTCGTTAATTACAGGTTCAACTACATCTAAAAATTTTACGGGATGAGCCGTTTCTAAGAATATTCCTTGAATATCAGTATTGTTTTCAGATAAATACTTCTTTAAACCTAAATAGCCAACAGCACCGTGCGGATCAGCTATATATTTACTTTTTTCTTTAATAAATTTCATAGCTTCACGCGTTTCGTCATCTGTAAAAGAATAGGAGGAAAGATGCTTTTTTAGTTCAGCATTATCATTTTTGTAAATCTCTAAAATGCGCACAAAATTACTTGGATCTCCAACATCCATTGCATTTGAAATGGTTTGTTTTGAAGGTTTTGGATAGTATTCTCCTGTTTTTAAATAATTTGGAACAACATCATTTATATTTGTTGAGGCAATAAAATGTTTTATAGGTAATCCTAATTGTTTCGCCATCATTCCTGCACAAATATTTCCAAAATTTCCACTCGGAATAGAAAAAACTAAGTCTTTGTGTTTATTTTTTAATTGTTTATAAGCAAAAAAGAAATAAAACATTTGAGGTAGCCACCTAGCTACATTAATAGAATTTGCAGAAGTTAAGTTTTTATCGGTAATGATATCAGTATCTAAAAATGCTTTTTTAACCATTGCTTGGCAATCATCAAAAGTACCATCAACTTCTAAAGCTGTAATGTTTTTTCCTAAAGTGGTTAACTGTTTTTCCTGCACATCGCTAACTTTACCACTCGGATACAAAATTACCACATCAACACCTTTAACCCCTAAAAAACCACTAGCTACTGCGCCACCAGTGTCACCAGAAGTCGCTACTAAAACGGTTATTTTAGTTGTTTTTTCTTGCCTGTTAAAGTAACCTAAACAACGTGCCATAAAGCGAGCTCCAACATCTTTAAAAGCCATTGTAGGTCCGTGAAAAAGTTCTAGTGTAGACACGTTTTCTTCTATGGTATTAACTGGAAAATCGAAACTCAAAGTTTCTTTTATAATTTTCTTTAATTCTTTTTCAGGAATTTCTTCAGAAACAAATTGCCGTATCACTTCAAAAGCAATCTCTTCATTAGAGAAATATTCAATATGATTAAAAAATTCTTTCGTAAGTGGTGTGATTTTCTCAGGAAAATATAATCCTTTGTCTGGTGCAAGTCCTTTTACAACAGCTTCTTTGAAAGAAACCTTTGGTGCTTTTTTGTTTAAACTATAAAAGTTCATATTATATAGTATCTAAAATTTTAATTCCCTTATTATTTACTTTTGATATGTGCAAATCATACGCAATTCCAACGTTGCTATATACTATTTTCATAGCTTCCGCAACTTTTAAAGCTGTCTTTTCTCCTTTACTTAAAGCAAAAATAGATGGTCCAGATCCAGAAATTCCACAACCTAAAGCTCCCATATCAAAACAAGACTGTTTTACATCTTTGTAACCAGGAATTAATTTTGACCTAAATGGTTCTGCTACATAGTCTTGTAACGATCTTCCAATTAAATCATAATCATTGGTGTATAATCCACTTATTAATCCACCAACATTTGCCCATTGTTTTGTGGCATTTTTTAAAGTTACTGAATCACTTAACATTTTTCTTGCATCGGAAGTTTTAATTTCAATTAGAGGGTGAATTACTGTTGCAATTAAATCTTTTGGTGTTGGAATTTTAATTATATCTAAAGGTTTATAACTTCTAATTAAAGTAAACCCACCAAAAAGGGCAGGAGCTACATTGTCCGCATGCGTTACACCTGAAGCTAATTTTTCGCCTTCCATAGCAAAACGAACTAACTCAGTTTTATTAAACGGTTTTCCTAACAATTCATTTATTGCCCAAACAGCACCTGCCGAGCTTGCTGCACTGCTACCAATACCACTACCAGGTTTAATACGTTTATTAATTTCTATTTCAAATCCAAATTCAACATTAGTTTCTGCTAACAAGGCTAAGGCAGCAACTCCTGCAACATTTTTAGTAACATTTAAAGGTAAGTTTTGATTGGTGATTTTAGCTATTTTAACGCCTTTTTGTGAAACTTTACGAATAGTCATTTCATCTCCAACCGTATCGAGAGCAAACCCTAAAACATCAAATCCGCAAGATACATTGGCAACAGTTGCCGGAGAAAATATTTTGATTTCATTTTTCATAAGCCTTAATTATTTCCAATTCTAATAATATCTGCAAATAAACCAGAAGCAGTAACATCAGCACCAGCACCAGCGCCTTTAATTATTAATGGTTGTTCTTTGTAACGCTCGGTATAAAACAGCACAATATTATCTTTTCCATCTAAATTATAAAAAGGATGATTAAAATCTACTTCTTTTAACCCAACTTTAGCAACGCCATTATTAAATTCTGCCACATATTTTAATCTACAATTATTTTTAACAGCATTTTTTTGCAATTTATTAAAATGATTGGCTTCAACTTTTAACGTTTCCATAAAATCGTTTACAGAATTGGCTTCTAAACTCGATTTTGGTAAAAAGGATTCGTTTTTTATATCCTTTAATTCTAATTTAGTACCGCTTTCCCTAGCTAAAATTAATATCTTTCGCATTACATCAACACCACTTAAATCAATACGTGGATCGGGCTCAGTATAACCTTCAACGCCTGCTTGTTTTACCACTTCATGAAATGAATTATTTCCATTGAAATTATTAAATATAAAGTTTAAGCTACCTGATAAAACTGCTTGTATTTTAGATACTTTATCTCCAGAGGCAATTAAGTTTTTTAAAGTGTCTATTATAGGTAAACCTGCACCTACGTTAGTTTCAAATAGAAATGGTGCGTTATACTCTCTGGATAGTTTTTTTAAGTTAGTGTAACTTGCATAATTAGAAGAACAGGCAATTTTATTACAGGTAACTACGGCAATATTTTCTTTTAAATAATTTGGATATAAATTAGCAATGGTTTCATTAGCAGTATTATCTACAAAAATGCTATTTCTATAATTAAGTTTTTTTACTTGAGCATGAAATGTGTCTAAATTTAGTAATTCCCCATTATCTAAGGAATTTTTCCAAGTTTCGAGATTAATGCCATCCTCATTAAAGAACATCTTTTTTGAATTGGTTAAACCAATTACCCTTACTTGTATTTTTAAGTAATCTAATAAATAATTTTGTTGATTTTTAATTTGTTCTAAAAGTTTTCCGCCTACATTTCCTACTCCTACAATAAACAAATTCAGTTGTTTGGTTTGATCTTCAAAAAAAGTAGAATGCAGTGTGTTTAAAGCTTTTTTTATATCTTTTTGTGCAATTACTGCGGAAATATTTTTTTCAGAAGCGCCTTGAGCAATGGCTCTAATATTTACATTATTATTACCTAAGGTACTAAACATTTTTCCACTAATTCCTTGGTGACTTTTCATATTTCCACCCACTAAGGCAATAATGGCATTCTCATTATCCACAACTACCTTTTTAACAGTTTGCTGATTTATTTCCAATTGAAACTCAGAATGAATGGCTTTTATGGCTACTTTTTCATCTAAAGAATTAATAGCAATACAAATTGAATGTTCAGAGGAGGCTTGTGTTATCAGCGATATATTTATGGACTCTTTTGCAAGAGCACCAAAAAAACGTTGGGCAATGCCAGGAATTCCTATTAAACCACTTCCTTCAAGGGTTAGTAAACTAATGTTTTCTATATGACTAATTCCTTTAATGGAATTATGATTAGTGGATTTTGAAGATATTAACGTTCCTTTTGCTTTTGGTTTAAATGTATTTTTAATTATTATTGGAATTTCCTTTTCAAGTACAGGCTGTATAGAAGGTGGATATAAAACTTTCGCTCCAAAATGAGACATTTCCATAGCCTCTTGATAGGTCATTTTTTTAATGGAAAATGCTTGCCTAACAAATTTAGGATTGGCAGTGTACATGCCGTTTACATCGGTCCAAATTTCAAGTATTGAAACGTTAAGTGCAGCGGCAATAATTGCAGCAGTATAATCGGAACCACCACGCCCTAAAGTAGTAATTTCATTATTTTTATTAGAAGTTACAAATCCGGGTAATACCGTAATATTGTTTATTGAATTTTCAAAAAAAGTTTGAATGTTTTTATTGCTTACTTCAAAATTAACAAGTGCATTTCCGAAAGTTGAATTTGTTTTTATTAGTTCAACAGCATTTTTCCACGATGCTTGTAGTTTATTTTCATTTAAAACCGCAGTTAATAGTAAGGAAGAAGCTAATTCTCCATTACTAACAATTTTGTCAGAAGTTTTTAAGGTTAGTTCATTAATTTTAAAAACACCTTCTAAAACATCTGTTAAATCGGAAAATAGTCTTTCTAATCTTGAAGTAATATCTTTTTGATTTTCTGGTTTAATTAATGCATTTATAATTTCAAAGTGTTTTTCTTTTATTTTGGCTACTAAACTTAAATATTTTTTATTTTTTTGCTTGGCCAATTGTGCAACTTCCAGAAGCAAATCTGTAATTCCACCTAAAGCTGAAACAACTACTATCTGATTTTCAGCATTGCTTTCTTTTATGATATCGACTACTTGTTTAATTGCTGTTGCACTTGCAACTGAAGATCCTCCAAATTTTAAAACTTTCATTATAATAGGTATTGTTTGACTGGTATTTACTTAAAATTTTAATGGCTATTCCTTGTTTCAAATCTTTTGAAAACGAATATATAAATGGATAATATGAATAGAATATAACCCTAAAGGGTAATAATAGTTGTAGTAGTTGCCATAACAAATAAACGCATAATTGGTGCGATTTCTAATAAAGGATATTTTTTTGTTATTTGCATAGGACAAAAGTAATTGTTTTTTTAAATATTCAAAACTTTATATAATTAAATGTTAACTATTTTATTTTGTAAGATTTTAATTGATAATATCATATTTAATCGATTAGTTATTCAAGAATATCACAAAATAATTAAATTATTATTTATTTTAAATCTACAATTATTTGATTTCTAACTAAATCGTTAAAATTTTCTTGTTTTCTAATTAAATAATCTTTCCCTTTAAATACCATAACTTCAGCTGGACGATAGCGAGAATTATAATTTGAGGACATAGTAAAACAATAAGCTCCAGCATTATTAAAACAAAGCACATCGCCTTCTCGTATTTCACTAATTCTTCTATTTGAACCAAATGTATCCGTTTCACAAATATAACCTACCACCGAATAATAACGCTCTCTACCATTTGGATTAGAAATGTTGTGAATATGATGATAAGAATCGTAAAACATTGGACGAATAAAATGATTAAATCCAGAATCGATTCCTGCAAAAACCATAGATGTAGTTTGTTTTACTACATTTACATTCGCTAAAAAATATCCAGCATCACTTACTAAAAATTTTCCTGGCTCAAACATTAAAGTCAAATCTTTACCGTATTCTGTGCAAAATTCATTAAAACGGTTGGAAAGTTTTTCTCCAAGTTCTTCTATGTTAGTTGAAATATCATCTACTTTATAAGGAACTTTAAAACCACTGCCAAAATCAATAAAATCTAAATTTTTAAATTCTTTTGCAGTATTAAATAAAATTTCCGTTGCAGTTAAAAATACATCAATATCTAAAATATCCGAGCCGGTATGCATATGAATTCCATTAATGTGCATACCTGTATTTTCTACAACTCTTTTAATATGAGGCACTTGATGTATTGAAATTCCAAATTTAGAATCAATATGCCCAACCGAAATATTTCGGTTACCACCTGCCATTATATGTGGGTTTACTCTTAAACAAACAGGAATTTTTGGGTGGCTATGCCCAAACTGTTCTAAAATGGATAAATTATCAATATTAATTTGTACTCCTAACTCCGCCACTTTCTCAATTTCTTGTAAGGATACTCCATTTGGTGTATAAATAATGTTTTCCGGTGAAAACCCAGCAGCTAACCCAAGCTCAACTTCCTGAATGGAAACGGTATCTATACCTGCTTTTAAGATATTAAAATATTTTAAAATACTGATATTAGAATTTGCCTTAACCGCATAGTTTATTTTTAAATTTTTTACGGTGGAAAAAGCAGTACAAATTCGATTAAATTGAGTTTCAATTTTATCTACATTATAAACATATATTGGACTTCCATATTTTTCAACTAAAGTTGTTAGCATTTCATTATTCATATTAAGCATGTTTTGAAGTTTTCAAAAATAGTAAAGAATTTAATTTTAAAGAATATTAATTTTAATAATAACACTATTTAACAAGTTGTTAAATATTTAAATATAATCCATAAAAAAACTCTCTTAAAAAGAAGAGAGTTTAAATATTATAATTATAAATCTTATTTTTTTGCTCTTTTTGCTGTAAGTTCTGCAATTTTAACCACAACATCGGTAGCTTTTTGAATTGCTTCTGCTGTAACAAATTCATAACGACCATGAAAATTATGTCCACCAGCAAATATATTAGGACAAGGCAACCCTTTATATGATAATTGAGAACCATCAGTCCCTCCCCTAATAGCTTTAATTAAAGGCTTAATGCCTAATTCTTTCATTGCTTCTTCAGCAATATCAACCACATGCATTACTGGCTCAATTTTTTTTCGCATATTAAAATACTGATCTGTAATTTCTGCTTCAATTAAATTTTGCCCTATTTCTTTATTCATATCATCAACTACTTTTTGAAATAAAGCTTTACGACTTTCAAATATTTTTAAATCGTGATTACGAATAATATATTGTAAAACGGTTTTTTCAACTACGCCTTTCATCGTATGTAAATGATAAAATCCTTCATAACCTTCTGTTTTTTCAGGAACTTCTTCTTTTGGCAAGTTGTTTATAAAATCACTTGCAATTAACATAGAGTTAATCATTTTTCCTTTGGCATAACCAGGATGTACAATTTTACCTGTTATGGTTACTTTTGCACCTGCAGCATTAAAATTTTCATATTCAAGCTCGCCAACTCTACTGCCATCCATAGTATAAGCCCATGCTGCTCCAAATTTTTCAACATCAAACTTATGTGCTCCTTTACCAACTTCTTCATCTGGAGTAAATCCTATTCTAATTTTACCATGCTTAATTTCAGGATGATTAATTAAGTATTCCATTGCAGAAACTATTTCGGTAACCCCTGCTTTATCATCGGCTCCTAAAAGGGTAGTACCATCAGTAGTAATTAAAGTTTGGCCTTTATATAACAGTAAATCTTCAAAATAACTTGGAGACAAAACAATATTTTCTTCTTTATTTAAAACAATATCCTTTCCATCGTAATTAGGATGAAATTGAGGTTTAACATTTTCTGCTGTAAAATCTGGGCTTGTATCAATGTGTGCAATAAAGCCAATTGTTGGCACTTCATAATTTACATTAGATGGTAAGGTTGCCATAATGTAACAGTTATCATCTAAGGTTACATCTTCTAATCCAATTTCATTTAATTCATCTACTAAAATACGTGCTAAATTCCATTGCTTTTCAGAACTAGGAAATGCAGGGTTTTCTGAATCGGACTGCGTATCCACAGTCACATACTTAACAAAGCGATCTATAATTTGTTGCATATTTTTAATTTTTTGTCAAAAATAAGCATATACACAAGTTTACACAATGTTATTATCATAAATTATTGTAAAAATTGAATGGATTTTAAAATGGAAATGGATTGACAAATTCTGTTATTTACTAATTCATCTCCATAAATTTCAGAGGTTGCATTTATATAAGATTTATCAGAATTTTTGATAGTTATACTCAGTTGATGATAGGAAAATCCATTTTTAGTGCCATTTGCCAAATACCAATACGAAGGTTTATTAGCAAATGCCTCGTTTCCAGAACTATATTTAATTAACTTATTTTTTAATAGCATTGAATCCATTTTTGTATTATAAACATCATTTAATTTTAAATTTCCTTTATAAAATGAAACTCCAATAATAAACGTTTTAGTTAATTCTTTAAGTGTGTCTGCCGTGTATATTTCAGAAGTATTATTATCATAGTAATAATTTATTTTCCAAGATTTTGGAATATTTATAGTAAAGTTATTATTAAAGTCTTTTGTTTTATTGATTTTATAAGAAATGGAAGAAGAACAGTTAAATTTTTGCTCTAATTTAGTTGTATTTTTACAACTTATGAAAGTTGTAATTACTATTAAAAAAAGAATGAATTTCATAATATAATAACTATTTAATTTTCATTTTAGCAAGTACGTTATTACCCGATAGCCAAGCCGTATTTTTGTTAACAAACTTGATTGCATAAAAACCTTCGTTACTCAGTTTTTGCCATTTTACGCCTGAATTAGCAGAATAAAAAATACCGTTGGTAGATACCGCAACTATTTTTTTACCTTTAGAATTTGGAACATATTGTACACAACTCACATAGTTAGGAGCGCTATTTTCAGCAATAACATTCCATGTTTTCCCTCCGTTATTTGTGACAGCTTTATTTATAGATTTTCCAAATTTATTGGTATAATCTCCACCAGCAATTATACCATTATTTTCATCATAAAAATTTACCGAATAAATTCCTGTGGTGTTTTTTCCTTGAATAATAGGAGTATTACTTACTTTCCAAGTTTTCCCTTTATTGGAAGAATGAAACACACGAGATTTTAAGCCTCCCGTTACTATCCAAACGTTATTATTTATAATTTTTAGATTAGTATTACTTGCCGCAAAAGCGGCTTCTCCTTTTTCAATTTTTGGCAATATAGAGCAAGGAATTTTATGCCATGAATTACCTCCATCATCAGTTTTTATAATTGATAAACAATCCGCAGTTGGATCACCCATAGCCATTCCATTTAAATCATCAAAAAACTGCATAGCATCATAAAAAACTTTTTCATTTTCTTCTTTATAAACCAATTTTAAGGTATCGTTTTTGAATTGAAATAATAATGCAGGATTTGCAACACTTAAAATGAAAATAGCATTTTTAGTATGAGCAATAGCTCTAAATTCAGGAAGAATAGTATCGTATTTAATTTGCTTAGAGCTAATTATTTTGCCCTCATTATTTATAATTCCAAATACACCGTTGGAGCCAGAAAAAGCTAATGTGGTATCACTTAAAATAGTTAAAGCTCTGATACTGGTGTCTTCTATTTTAAACATAGTTATTTGAATTGTAGGAGTTTGAACCTGTTGTTTATGATTACATCCAAATAAAATAAAAATTAAAAGAAATAATAGAGTAATTATTTTTTTCATAGGTTATCGTTAATCATATTTCAAATATAGCTATTTATTTAATCTAAAGAATTCCTCGAGGCTCTGCCTCGGGGTTTAGTGGAAAGTTTGAAAACCTTAGGTTTTCATTACGCTTTGAAAAAGCGTATTTTTGAGATATGAGTGAACATATTTTAAAGCGACATAATAAAACATTATTGTTGTATCATTTGGTTTTTCCTTTGAAATATAGGAAATCGGCTATAACAAAAGATATTGGAGCGGGATTAAAACAGATTTGTTTGGAAATTTCAGAACGATATGAAGTTCATTTTATCGAGATTGGTTATGAATCTAATCACGTTCATTTTTTGGTTCAAAGTGTACCAAGTTATTCTGTTTCTAAAATG
>Ga0209633_10000185_pt1 | contig 75223 bp, 63 predicted proteins | sample Cruoilmetagenom1_FD_187290 | JGI IMG/M metagenome (GOLD analysis project Ga0209633, IMG submission 187290) | Oil polluted marine microbial communities from Coal Oil Point, Santa Barbara, California, USA - Sample 1 (SPAdes) (version 2) | ecosystem: Environmental > Aquatic > Marine > Oil seeps ... | reverse complement strand
ACGAAATGTGTTCTGTATATATTGCCGAAGATTTGTATGACTCTCCCCTTCCGCATGATTCTACGGAAGAATTTGAATTATCGATTTTTACGATAGAACAATTAGAAAATTTAATTAAGAAAAATAAAATCTGGGATGGATTAACATTATCTGCATGGACAATTACAAAAAGCTATTTGCATTTATAAAATTATTTTTTGTCTTGACTTTAATAATAAGTTGTAACAAAATAGAAAAAAGCGATTCTTCTGTTATAGTAGGAGCAGATCTTCTAATTTCTGAGAATTATGACCTGATCAAAAATAAAACTATTGGAATTGTTACAAATCATACGGCTATATTATCTAATGGAGTACATTTAGTAGATACACTATATTCTAGAAATGATATAAATATTAAATGTCTTTTTGGTCCGGAACATGGAATCAGAGGAGATGCACCGGATGGTGAATCAATAAAAAATGGTAATGATTATAAAACTGGACTACCAGTCTATTCACTTTATGGAAAAATCCGAAAACCATCAAAAGTAATGCTAAATGAGATTGATGTCCTGTTATTCGATATTCAAGATATTGGAGCACGATTTTATACTTTTATTTCCACGATGTATTACACAATTCAATCCGCTGCAGAAAATAAAGTCCCTATTATTATACTTGATAGACCAAATCCAATTAATGGTACTAATATAGATGGTGCAGTTCTTAATCAAGATTTTAAATCATTTGTTGGAATTGCCCAAATACCTATTAGACACGGAATGACAGTTGGCGAATTAGCGCTTTTTTTTAATAGAAAAGAAATACTGGAAACCGAGAGAATTGCCGATTTAAAAATTGTGAAAATAAAAAACTGGCAAAGAAATATGTTTTTTGATGATACCAAACTACCATGGATTAAACCAAGTCCCAATATGCCTGATTTGGAAACAGCATTAGTCTATCCTGGAATGTGTCTACTTGAGGGAACAAATATATCGGAAGGAAGAGGTACGTTTAGTCCATTTTTGAATTTTGGCAGCCCTTATATTGACTCTAAAAAAGTAATTAATGAAATGAATTCTAGTTTATTGGAAGGATTTGAATTATACCCGATTACTTTTATTCCTGAAGAAATTGAGAATATGTCAATGTCTCCTAAATACAAAAATATTGAATGTAAAGGTATAGAATTAAAAGTTATTGACAGAAATATATTTAATCCGATAGAATTCTCTATTACTCTTATTTATACACTTAATAAATTGTATCCCCATAAATTTACATTTAGGGAAAATTGGATTGATAAACTCTGGGGAAATTCCAGTTTAAGAGAATTTATTAAGCAGGGTAAAACACCTTTAATGATTATTGAAGAATATCAAAAAAAATTAATCAAGTTTAAAGAAGATAGAAAACAGTTTTTACTTTATTAGTCAGGGGAGAAATGAAAGGAATATTATTGCTAATTGCACTAAGCTTAGCATTTTTAAATTGTAGTAGTGAAGAAAAACCTTCGAATAGAAAAAATACAAAAACAGAATCGGAAACAGTATCTAATGTAAAAGTACCACTTGTAAAACTAAAATATAAATTTAGTACTGGTGATAGATTTTCATACAAGTTAAGTACAACTTCTAATTCAAAAGAAGAAATTATAGCCGATACAACTATTTCTAGTGAAATTACTCAAAATGCAACCTATAAAATAGATTTTGAAGTTAAAGATGTAGATGAAAATAGTACTGCCAGTATCCAAGTAAAGATTAATTCCATCTCTGCAGAAACCAGTTTAAATGGTCAATCAATTAAATATGATTCAAAATTCATTTACTCAACACGAGAAAAGGTACAATTTGTAGATTATGAGGCTGTTAAAAAAGTTCCTTTCCTAATAAAAGTAAGTGAAGTTGGTCAAGTGGTAAGTGTTGACAAAATAGAACAAATAATGAAAAATATTTTAGAAATACAAAATGTTCCGGACACATTATCAAAGAAAAGTATTGACAGGATGAAAATGAATATTGCAAATGGAACACTCATGCCACTCACACAACAAATTTTTAAAGTTGTCTCGGAAGAAGAAGTTGGTAAAGACTCTACCTGGCAGTTAAAATACACAACTCCTTTAGCAGTATTTAATGTTGAAAATACGGCAATATTTAGAATAAGTGCTTTAGTGTTTAACGAAGATTCTATAGCAACCATTTCCTCAACATTATTATTTAACGTACTTGGCAATAACATTGTTTCTGAAAATGGAATCACCTATACTTTTACACAACCTGAACTTGAAGCTTCGGGTGAGGTAAAGTATAATATTACAAAAGGATTAGTAGAATTATCAGAGTCAAATACAAAAATTAATATAGCAATGATTATGGATGGTGTTGATAATTCCAACAACGAAATTAAGAGTACCAAAAGAGATTTATCAAATAATACTAATGTTGTTGAACTTTTAAAATCATCATTTTAGTGCAAAAATTTTTGCACTATTTTTTTGTGATCTGCATAATAAAATTGGTAGATTATTTTACTAATTTTTGATCACGGGGTAAAAAAAAAGTATATCTGGATTTTCAGATTGTTTTGTGTGTTTTAATTTTTTACTGGACGAGTACTACTGGATGAACATATACCGTATATTTTTTATCATCGCAATTTTTGCAATCAACCTTATTTCCTCCGAAAAGAATTATTCTCAAAATTTTGGAACACTTCGTGGATTAGTCTCAGATTCCACCAATGGAGAAGCACTATTATTTGCAAATATCTTAATTAAAGAGTTAGAAATTGGGGCCTCTACAAATGATAAAGGATATTTTATTTTTACCTCTGTCCCATCAGACGAAAAATACACTATTCTAATATCTTATGTTGGTTATGAAGAAAAAGAAATTGATGTAGTTGTTCAACCTAACCGGGTTACTCATGTAGACATTCAATTAAATCCAACTAGTTTTGAACTACAGACGGTTGAAAAAGTCGAAAGTGTTATATCGGAAAGAACAGAAACTAATATAGGTTTAGAACGATTTACTATTAAAGAACTAGAAGCCCTTCCCAAAGGTGTTGAAACAGATATTTTCCGATCTTTACAATATACTGCCGGAGTAAGTTCAACTGGTGATGTTTCATCACGATATTATGTTCGCGGAGGCTCTTCAGATCAGAATTTGGTACTTGTTAACGGAGTTTCAATTTATAATCCTTTTCATGCATTAGGCATGTTTAGTATTATTGATTCGGAAATTATTAATAGTGTGGCCTTTCATAAAGGAGGATTTCCGGCTGAATATGGTGGAAGAGTTTCATCTGTAATGAATATTCTTACAAAGGATGGAAACAGTAAACGTTTTTCTTCAAAAGCTTCATTAAGTTTTTTGACAACAAAAGCATTTGTTGAAGGACCAATTCCTCATGGCTCATTTTTTATTTCTGGTCGTAAAACTCATTCCAATCAAATACTTAGTAATTTCTTAGATAACACAAATATTCCTATTGATTTCTACGATGTTTCATTTAAGCTAAACTATTCCAATCCGGATTTTGGCAAAGGAAGTAAATTTATTTTACATGGATTTCAGAGTGGTGATGAAATAAAACAACAAAGTAAACTCTCTGAAGATTATAAATGGAAAAACCAAACATTTGGTGCAACATGGTTCCAGGTTGTTGAACAAAGTCCCCTCTTTTTTGATATAGGTATTTATTCAAGTTCATTTGAGGGGGAAGTAATTCCAAAACTAAGTGGTGTTAGACAAAAATATAATAAAGTACAAGATATTACACTACAAAGTAATGTATCATACGTATTTGACTCTAATGATCAACTTAACGTAGGATTTTTAGTAAAAGATATTGAAACCAGGTTAAATTTAGAAAATGATAAAGGTGCTCAATCAAATGTTATAACAAGAGGAAGTCAAATATCATTGTATTTAAAATACCAATTGATGCGATATGAGTTTTTAGGGGTAGATATCGGAACTAGAATCAATTTAGCAGGATTAGCTAAAAATTCTGGGGAACTGTTTGAGCCTAGATTGAATGTTACATATAGCCCACTTCCGCAATTTTCATTTAAAGGATCAATTGGGTTATATCAGCAAGAGCTTATTACATTATCTGATGAAAACGAGATATTAACAATTTTTGAACCCTGGTTAATGACACCAGCTAATCTAAATCCTACAAAAGCCATACATTCAAGCCTTGGATTAACTACAAGACTAAATGAAAAATTAACAATTAATTTGGAAGGTTATTATAAGGATACTAAGAATCTTATGATAATTAATCAGGAAAAAGTTTTTAATACAGACCCGGATTTTGTAAGCGGTACCGGTGAGGCCTATGGTTGGGAAGCAACTGTAACTTATAACGATAAACTTATAGCATTCACATCGGCTTATACAAATGCTTGGACATATAGAGAAAATAATGGTTGGAGATATTATCCCAAATATGATTCGAGACACTCTTTAAATTTAGGACTATCAATAAATGTTGGCAAGGGTTGGAAATTTTCTTCAATGTGGGTTTATAAGTCGGCAATTCCTTTTACACAAATTACCGGATATTATGATAAGTTTTATGTTAACGATTTTTATTTTGATGCTAATACTTTTGAATCAACTCTGCCATATACGCTAACAGGAGATATAAATTTAGGTAGATTACCGGATTATCATAGATTGGATTTAACCATTTCTAAAAAAATACAATTTTATGCATTGAAGATAGATTTGAGCGGAAGTATTATAAATGTTTACGATAGAAAAAATATACTTTACTTTAAAAGAGATACAGGAGAAAGAGTTAACATGTTACCGTTTTTACCAACAGCAACTATTAAGGTAGAAATTTAATGAGAAAATTATCATGTATATTTCTTTTAATATCTTTTATATTTTTATTTAACTCTTGTGATGAAGACTTTAATCCATTTGGAGAAGAAAATAAGATCCATATACTTAATTGTATATTAAAAGGTAATGATGATTTCCAATCGGCCTATTTGGGTGAAAGTTATTTCGTAGATAATTTTGATCCTTCTTCTGACACAAATAAGCATACATTGGATAATTCATATATTAGAATTTGGTTTGAAGATTCCGTTAAGGTTTTTAATGATACCGTTGTTGAAAATCCTAGTAATAATTTTAGTATTACTAACTACTATCATAACAATTTTTCATTACTTGAAGATACGGAATATCAGATTGAAGCCGCGTTTAAAGACGGTAAAAAAATGTACGGGAAAACTAAAACTCCGGCCAAAGTATCTTTTCAATCTACGAGCGATAAATTGTTACCTCCCGAAGGCAGAAATTATGTTAAGGTAAGCTGGAACGCAAGTAGTGAGCAGCTTTATACTGCATCAAGATTTGCTTTTATTTATTTTAAAGATGATGGTGTAACAAGAACAAGACATTTTAAGGCAGTTCCTGAAGATATTCTTGAAGATGATGGTGAAACTATAAAGTTTTTTCCAGAACCTTCATATGCAAATTCAATTACTGTTCAGATGAGTGCTTTCGATAAAGCTATGGAAGAAATATCCGAAGGTGATCCGGATAAAGAAAACTACATTATTTTAGGATTTATTGTAGAAATTTTAATTTATGACAGAAATTTAACTAGTTATTATGCCTCTAAAGCCGAATTATCAGAAGGATTTTCAGTTTCGGTAAACGAGACAGACTACTCGAATATTGAAGGTGGAAGAGGAATTTTCGGTTCATTCATAAGGCAAAATTTTTCACTTAAATTTACCCATGAGTATGTGCAATCTTTTGGTTATACGCCTGGTTTAACAGAATAATAATGTAATAATATGAGATCAATAAGAATATATTTTACACTTTTATTAACCATATCAATAGTTTTTATATCTTGCGATAAAGACGTTTCTGTTACGCCTGAAGAAAATAACGCACTCGAATCAGGATCAGTTTTCATAGGTTCGAACCCAACTGGCGCAGAAATTTGGGTTGATAGCAAACCTTCCGGATTTAACACGCCGGATACAATCAAATGGTTATCAGAAGGAAGCCATTCAATAGTCTTAAAAACAGTTTTATTCCAAGATCATGAATTCTCAGTCGCTGCATCAAATGAAAAAGTAATTGATTATTATTATGACTATTATGCTGATCCGGTAAATTTTGGTTCGATTAATATTACTTCTAATCCTCCAGGTTCAGTAATATATTTTAATGATGTTGAATTGCCTAATATTACCACTCCACATGTAATTTCTTCATTGATACCAATGAGTTACAAAATAAAAGTTTCGTATCCGGAACATCGATCGGACAGTTTGAATATTCAAGTATTTGGCAGTAAAGAATCCTTTATTAATTTTGCTTTAATTGATACATCAATATGGGTCAATCATACAAGAGAAAATTCAGATTTATTAGGAAATACAATTTATGATGTTTTTGTTGATCAAGAAAATTTGGTTTGGATGGCCACTCGCAATGGAGTAGCTCAGTTTACAGGTAAAACATTTAATTATTTCGACTATAATAACTCACCAATAACACATGTAATTGTAAACAAAATAAAGCAAGATAATTTTGGAGATTTTTGGATAGGTACAATCAAAGGACTAAATAAAATTGAAAGCGGAACTTGGCAAAGTTTTACACCTAGTAATTCTTCGCTGCCGGGTGAATGGGTAGCGGATTTTGATTTTGATGATTTCGGGAATATTTGGATCGGAACAAACGGAGGTTTACTAAAAATTGAAGGGACAAATTGGAAAATCTATAATACTTTGAATTCAGGTTTACCAGGCAATTTTGTAAAAGCAGTAGCAATTGATAAATCCGATAATAGTATTTGGTTAGGAACAAATGGATTTGGCGTTGCACATTTTGATGGAGTTAATAAATGGGAATATTTCATTCAAGAACCACCTCCTGACACTACTACCTCAATAGAACAAATTGGTTCCGGTAATAATCCAAGCTCCGTAAATGACGGACCTTATATAATGGGTAATTCCGTATCTGCATTAATTGTTGATAATGATGGTACCGTATGGGCCGGATTCTCTCCGAGTACCAGTAAGGGTGTCCCTGGTGGAGTCCAGAGATATAATGGGACCGAATGGGAAACAATTGATTTTGGATTGATAAGCCCATTTGTATATAGTTTTTTCCTTTCAGATGAAAATGCTGTGTTTGTTTCTACGAGCAGCGGAATTATTAGCTTTAGTAATACTGCTGTAAAAATTCTTAGAGAACTAAATAGTGGACTACCCACAGATGATATTAGAGCTGTTCATCTTGATAAAAAAGGAACGTTATGGATAGCATCTGGTGATAAAGGATTAATAAAACACAAAAACTATTCATTAAATAATTAGTTGCCTGCTTAATAAATTTCTTTGTACCGTTTTCGAATATATCATTTTTTGATATGATTCCGCAGAATATAAAATATTATTGTCTTATCATTATTTTTATTACTGTTCCTGCTTGTGAAAAAGAAGTATCGGTTACACCTACAGTTGAAAGCTATCTTGAAGCGGGTGCTTTTTTTATTAACACCAACCCAATAGGAGCTGATATTTGGGTTGATGGAAAACCTTCAGGATATTTTACTCCAGATACAGTTAAATGGTTGAAAGAAGGAGATCATAAAATTGTTCTCAAAACAGTTTTATTTAATGACCATGAATTTGAATTACTTTCTAAAAACAATTCTGTTCTTAATTATTACTACGACTATTTTGCTGATCCAAAAAATTTTGGTTCAATTTTAATAGAGTCTTCTCCACTAGGATGCACAATATTTTTTAACGATTCGTTATTATCCGAAAATAAAACACCCTATAAAGTATCTTCTCTATTACCAGATATATATAAAATTAAAGTCTCATATCCTGAACATCGTTCCGATAGTTTATTTGTGCAAGTATATGGCAGCAAAGAAACTTTAGTAACCTTAAATCCAATTGATACCACTAGATGGGTTAATTATAATAGATCTAATTCTGAAATTAACGATAACGTAATTTATGATCTGTTCATTGATGAATCAAATTTAATATGGATGGGCTCACGACTTGGCATTATTCAATTAAAAGGAAGTAACTGGAACCATTTTAACTATACCAATTCTCTATTACCCCATGTAATAATTAATAAAATTAAAAAGGATATTCATAATAATTATTGGATAGCAACATTGAGTGGTTTAGTAAAAATTGAAAATGACGTTTGGAATCCATATACTACAGAGAATTCAAAACTTCCCGGAAATTATGTGACCGATATTAATTTTGACAATTCCGGAACAATATGGATTGGAACAGATACAGGATTATCGAAAATAGAAGGTGATAATTGGACCACATTTAATAACTCAAATTCAGGATTAATGGGAGACTTTATAAAGGCAATTGCAGTTGATAAAAATGATAATAGCATTTGGATTGGAACTAATAATTCCGGAATTGCTCATTTCGATGGCATCGACAAATGGCAATACTTCACAAAGGAACCTTCATCGGATAATGGTACATCACTGGAAAAAAAAGCAATGCAACAACTTGAAACAAATTCCAATTTTGGCCAACCATATATTATGGGAAATTCACTGTCAGCTTTAGCGATTGATATTGATGGAACTGTCTGGGCCGGTTTCTCAGTAAAGGAAAGAAAAAATGATATAATTATTCCTGGTGGAGTGCAAAAATATACAGGAACCGAATGGGAAACAATTGAGATGGGCTTTTCAAAAGTCTTTGTAAATGATATTTATGTTACAGAAGAAAATATAAAATTTGTCTCTACTAATAGTGGACTTGTTAGAATCAAAAATTCTAGTGTAAATATTATAAGCACAGAAAATAGCGACCTGCCAAGTAATAGAATTAATGCCGTTTTTCCTGATAAAAGTGGAACACTTTGGATTGCAACCGGAGATAGAGGATTAGTAAAGTATAAAAATTATAAACAAAATTAATACTTTAATTATCTTGAGTTAAGATTAAGGTTTCTCAACAACTATTTTTGAACCCTCTTCTTCAATTACTATCACTTTTGTACCTTTCGTTATATATTCACCATTGGTTACGACGTCGACTCTTTTTTTATCAATTAAAGCAGTACCGCTTGGTCTTAAGTCGGTAAGTGCTTTGCCTGATTTCCCTAACAGTTCTTTCAATTTTTCATCAGCCGTATATCCAGACTGAGTATCTATATTTCTGTTAAGAACAAGCGTGTTCCACAATTGTGATTTCGGTAAAAATTTTAGTAATCCGAAAACAACTATAATTGCTAAAATAAACGCACCAGCTAATTGTATTGTTGCCATTTGTATCATTTCCCAATCCACAAGTGGAAAGTCTGAAATTAGTCCTAAAAATAAACTTGAAATCATGAGTATTATTCCAACTGCCCCAAATATACCAAAACCTGGGATTACAAATATCTCAATTAATAATAGGATCACCCCCAAGACAAAAACTACAATTTCTATAATCGAGGCAAGTTCAAGAATATAACCTGTTCCAAAAAATAACGCTAATGAGATAACAGCAGCTGTACCAGGTAAGCCCCAGCCCGGTGTTTTTATTTCTGTAAATAATCCGACTAGTGCAATCATTAATAATATTGAAGTAATTATCGGATTATTTAAAAAACGAATAAAATCTTCTGCCCAATTACTATTTAAATTTACCAGTTTTTCATCTTCTAATTCAAATGCTTCGAGTAGGGTCGAAAAATCTGTTATTATTGAATCCGCCATACCATATTCGAGGGCTTCCTCAGAAGTAAGTGTGATCAACTTTGTACTATCAACTAATCCTTCCACAACAACGGTCTCATCAACCATCCCCTCAGCAATGTCTTTTCTTCTTCCCATTCGTTCGGCAGTAGCTCTCATCTCTGCTCTCATATAGGATTGGGATTTTTCTGATTGTTTTCCCCCACTTTGATCAACTACCGTTGTAGCTCCCATTGATGCTCCAGGAACCATCACGACAACATCACAAGACAATGAAATTAACGCTCCGGCAGATATTGCACGCTTATCAATAAAAGCTATTGTTTTAACCTGACAATTGATTATTGCATCCTTAATTTGGGTTGCTGCATCTACCCTTCCCCCAAAAGTATTAATTTTAAAAATAACTGCTGAAGCAGAGTTTTTCTCAGCAGCATCAACAACTCTACTAATGTATGGAGCTAGACCTAAATCAATCATTCCTTCTATATCTGCGACATAAACTTTTCCTTGGGCATAATCTAATTTGAAAAACAAAACTATAAATAAGAACACAAATATTATTTTTTTCAATTATAAATCTCCAAACTTCATTTTTACTTAATTCTATATAAAAAACTTTAGTTCTAATATCAATTGATAACTTTGTAATATGGGGATTATTTCTAAATATTTTTGTTTCCAAGTAGTAATACGATTACCAGGGAAAGCCATAATTAAGAAGTTTGTATACAAGTTTAGCGGAATTAAAATTACTCGAAATATCATCAGTTGAGGGAGCTAATTCCACCACATCAAACCCTACTATATTTTTTTCCTTTCCAACCAGTTTTAATAAATTCATAGTTTCATCCCAGTATAAACCACCTGGTTCCGGAGTTCCGGTTGAAGATATTACAGAAGGATCAAATCCATCTACATCAAAAGTGATATATACGTTTTCATTCAAAACATCTACTACTTTTTTCTGCCAGTTATTTCCAAATTTATTTTCACGAATTTCTCTCGAATAAAAAGTATTAATATTATTTCCTCTAATAAAGTTATATTCTTCTTTACATTGGGATCTTATACCAACTTGAACAATTTTTTTTGTGAATTCAGCTACTCTTGCCATTACAGATGCATGTGAATATTTACTACCCTCATATTTATCCCTAAAGTCGGAGTGAGCGTCAATCTGAAGCACGGATAACTCTGAATACTTTTCAAAATGTGCTTTTATTGGGGCAAAGGAAAGAGAGTGTTCGCCGCCAAGTGTAACAACAAATTTATCAGCAGCTATATGCTTTTGAATTTCAGTATATAATTTATCAATTGACTTTTTTATCCCTAGGTTACCAAATCTTAATTGTTCAAGCGTACAAATTCCTTTTTCAAAGCACAATTCCCTGTTTAATTCCTCATCAAAAAATTCTACATAATGCGATGCTTTTAATATTTCTGCAGGTCCGTTTTTTGTCCCTTTTCCATAACTTACAGTTTTTTCTAATGGAACTTGAAGTATTACAATTTTCGAATTGGTGTAAGATGAATATTCCTTTGAGAGGCCAAGAAAATTTTTATTTATATTCAGTACTTTCATTATTAGTTAAAATCCAATTACAAAAAGGATAAAAAGAAACCCAGTCTTTGTTTAGATCTGGGTCTTGAAATTTAATATCATGAAAAATTTAACTATCTTTACTTGAAACTACCTGTCCAATTGCGCTTCGTTCCATTTTAATTTTATTATTATTTCCCACATCGACTAAAACAGTTGTTTCATCTAAACCGGAAATAGTTCCATGAATCCCGCTTGCTGTAATAATTTTATCACCCTTTTTTACACTGCCCAAAAGCGCTTCTCTTTCTTTAGCTTTCTTTTGCTGCGGTCTGATAATCATAAAATAGAATATAGCAAAAATAGCACCAAACATTATAAGCGTACTAACCATACTTCCATCACCACCTTGAGGTGCCATAGCTATTAATAATTTCATTTATTCCTCCAAGTTTGAATTAATTCTGACAGACAATTTACTAATAATTTTTTCTTTCCACTCAATAAAACTGCCATCAATAATTTTTTCTCTTGCCGTATTTGTCAGATTTAAGTAAAAGGTTAAATTGTGAATAGATGCTAATTCATAAGCTAAAATTTCTCTAGCAACAAATAAGTGCCTTAAATAAGATTTCGAAAAATTTTGGCATGTATAACAATTACAGTTCTTATCTAGTGTTGTGAAATCATTTTTGTAAACATTATTCCTCATTGATACCACGCCTTCACTGGTAAACAAATAAGCATTCCTGGCATTTCGAGTTGGCATAACGCAATCAAACATATCTATGCCTCGCTCAATTGCCTCAAGAATATTTTCGGGTCTTCCTACTCCCATTAAATATCTTGGTTTTTGTTCCGGTAAATAATCTGTTGTAAAGTTCACAATTTTGTACATCTCTTCTGCAGGTTCCCCAACCGCAAGTCCACCAATTGCATAGCCATCGAAATCAAGACCTACTAAGTCGTGTGCTGATTTTTCCCGTAAATCTTTATAAACACTACCCTGAACAATTCCGAACAAGTATTGTTCGTGATCATATTTTGGCTTTGATTTATCAAACGCTTCTCTATTTAAAATCGCCCAATCTGAGGTTAGTTGAGTAGATCTAACAGCATAGTCATAATCACACGGATATGGTGTACACTCATCTAGTACCATCATAATATCCGAACCAATTGTTCTTTCTATATCGATTACTATTTCAGGAGAAAAAAAATGTTTGGACCCATCTAAATGTGATCTAAATTCAACACCATCTATTTTTATTTTTCTCAATTCCGAAAGACTATAAATTTGAAACCCACCACTATCTGTTAGGATTGCGTTATCCCAATTCATAAATTTATGTAACCCTCCGGCAGCTTCAATCACTTCCATTCCGGGTCTTAAATAAAGGTGATAAGTATTGCCAAGAATTATTGGTGCACGAATTTCATTTTTTAAAACTCTTTGAGGGACTGCTTTTACCGTCCCTTGTGTACCAACGGGCATAAATCGTGGAGTTTCTATTATTCCATGATCTGTCTCATAAACCCCTGCTCGTGCCTTGCTTTTTTTGTCTTTCCCAATAATTTCAAAATTCATAAATTTCCACTTTTTTGAAAGGCAAAATACATTTAGCTCAAATCTTAATCAAATTAGAAAGTCACTATTAGGATAAATAGTGTAAATATTCTGCTATAATTTGTTCAATAATGTGATATAGACAGAAAAAGACCTTAAAATCGAATATTTTTGATAAAGATAATTTCAGATAAACCGATGATAGATTATAATAAGTTGTTTAGAACTAAATTATTATGAGATTAGAATTACTATACTAGTAAATAAATCAAAAGTTATTTTAAGAATTTATTAAATCAGGTTTATTGAATTGAAAACTAAATCGTTTTTTATCTTTAGCAATGATTTTAATAATCCATGAAATTCATTTCAAACATATTTTTTATTCTACTTCTCAACTCACTTGTATTTACTCAAGATTATACTATAGTTTCATATACTAATGAAGATGGTCTGGCAAGTAATATTGTTCATGGTATTTTACAGGACGAAATTGGATTTATTTGGTTGGCAACTGATGCCGGATTAATAAGATATGACGGTAGTAGTTTTTCACTAATAAATGAGGGGTTACCATCTTCCTACGTTAAAAACCTTATTCTTTACAACAACAAGATTTGTATCGCTACAGATATGGGAGTAGGTTCTATTGAAAAAAATAACAATAAATTTAAATATAAATCAATAATTTCCGGCTCACTCTCAAGAAATGATACTAGTGTTCATTTTCCAAAATCAATGTATGTTGATAGAAATAACATACTTTGGATTTTCGATATGAAAGATATTTTTAGAATTAGTGATGATGGTATTAAAAAATATCCGTTAGATGAAAAATTTGTTTCAGAAGACTATAAGAGATCTTTCACAATGGTTGAAGATATTAACGGAAAACTAATTGTTGTCTCTTGGTCAGGATATTTTTTTCACTTTAATGACCAAAATGATAAATTTGAGAAAATTTCATTTGAGAATGAAGGTAAAAATAATTTTAGCTCAATTAAACTTGTTAATGACGAATTGTGGGTCGCATCATTAAACGGACTTTATAAATTAAAGGCTTCCAAAAATTACTCAAAAATAAGTACTAAATTAATGGTTGAGCTGCCTAATATTTCTACCTTTTATCCAAATGGAAAAGATGAAATATTTATTGGGACCTGGAACGATGGCCTTTTTGAATATAATTTCAAATCGAAAAATCTGGCAAGAATTGATAAAGTAGAATCAGCTGTTATTAATTCAATTGTAAAAGATAAAAGAGGAGCCTTGTGGATTGCCAGTGACAATGGAATTTCAATTCTGAATACACATCTTTTTAAAAAAATTGATTTATCAAAAACTGATCAAATAAATTCTCGTCCTTATGTTAGAAGACTAAAATTAACCGGCAGATCGCAACTGTCATTCATTGCTAGTTTCAATTTATTTAGTTTGGAATTTGGTAATGAAGAAAAATTTAAAATCAATAGCCTGCCAGTTAATGAATCATTTGGAATTATTGATTATGAGAAAACCAGAAAAGGGATCTGGATTTCACACCAAAATGGATTATTGGAATTTTATAATTCAAATTACAAAGTAACTTTTTCACATTTTTTTGATAAAAATAGATTAGAGTTTCTTTTTTGTGATGATAGAGGAAATCTTTGGGGATTCTCTTACTACAACAATAAGATTTGTAGAATTTCAAAAGACCATGCCATCCAATTTTTTGAAGAATCATTAACTAAGGGAACTCTTGTCCAAAATATAAAACAATATGGAAATAAAATTTATTTTGCAGGGTTTAATAAGAATTTTAATTATCTCTTCGCTTTTGACTTGGATACACAGAAATTCAAATTCATTCCATTAAACAAAAAATTCAAGTCTATACAAGAATTGCATATTTTCGATTTTGAAAAAACAAGCAGGGGGTATATTTTTGCTTCTAATAGGGGTCTGATCAACTACTCCCATCTAAATATGGAGTACTTGTACTTTGATATTGAAAAAACACCTGTTACTTTCCGTTCTTTACTGGTTGACAATTCAGAGTTCTGGGTTGGATCTGATCAAGGAGTATTTTTACATAAAGAAGGAAATACCGCAGTATTTAAAAAATCTTCAGGTTTAACTAATGCAACTATCTCAAGACATGGAATAGTTAAAGATAAAAAAGGAAATATATGGGTTGCTAATGCCTCGGGTTTAACGTATATACCAAAAGCGAACAATAATATATTTCGCACATTTTCACCTCACATCTCCACTATAACTGTTGATTCCAGTGATGTTGTAGGTAAAAATATCTTCCTAAACAATAGCAACATATCTCTAGAATATGCAAGTCTTGATTTCCCTACAGAGAAGATAAAGTATTTAACAAAAATATCCGGACTAAGTGAAAAATGGCAAAATAGAGGTTCTATAAATTTTTTGGAACTTAGCAAATTACCTGTTGGCCAATATGAGCTTTTAATTAAAGCTAAAAACTATGGTTATTTTTGGAGTAAGCCGACCTCTTACAAATTTGAAATTGTTCCTTCTTGGTATTTTTCCAATTATATGATAACAATTTATAGCATTCTTTTAATGATTATAACATGGTCAATAATCTATTTACTAAACAGAATGAAAATAAAAAAACTAGAACTGAAGAAAACAATACTCGAAGAGCAAGTTACAGAAAGAACAAGTCAATTAAAAAAAGAAAAAGAAAAAGTTGAAGCATTACTTGAAGTTAGCGAAGATGCGAAATTAAAACTTCAAAAAGCAAACAAATCAAATATAGAACTCATTAATATTATTGCTCATGATCTTAAAAATCCTTTGCAATCAATATTAGGCTATGAATTTGTCTTAACCGATGAGGAAATATCAGATGAAGAAGTATCTGATATTTTCCAGTCCATTTTTAGATCTTCAAAAAAAATGAATTCATTAATAACGGATTATCTAGAATCTGCAGAGATGGATTCGGAGAATATTGAATTCAAATTTGTTACATGTGATATTAATAAAATAATTTTGGATTTGATTGGCGAGTGTAGTGATAGAGCTAAACAGAAAGAAATTAGAATATCATATAATAGTCAAACCTGCCAAGAAATTGTAGTAGATAAAAATTGGTTAAAAATAGCGATCTACAATTTAATCAGTAACGCAATTAAATATTCCCCTTTCGGTCAATCAATCTATATTGCATGTGAAACCCAAAATGGAAAACTAAGATGTTTTGTTAGAGACGAAGGACCGGGAATAAGTAGAGAAGATCAGAATAATTTATTTAAAAAATTTCAGCGGCTTTCGGCCAAGCCAACCGGAAATGAGACGGCCACTGGTTTAGGGCTATATATTGTAAAAGATATAGTTGAGAAACATAATGGAAGTGTTTTATGTGATAGTGAATTAGGTAAAGGAAGTACATTTTCTATTTATCTTCCTCTCAACTAAAACGATCCTATTATAAAGTTTCAAAAAATAATTAGGATGTAGCGCGTACGGGATTCGAACCCGTGTTACCGGCGTGAGAGGCCAGCGTCCTAAACCACTAGACGAACGCGCCATTTTGTGATTCTTAATATATTAAAATTCTTTAATTATCTGCAAAAATATTCTTAAATTTGTACTAAATATCCTATTTATAATTTTATTTTATGAATTCACTTCCACTCAGTTGGTCAATAGTAAACGATAATTGTAATGATTCGAAGGTTGTTAATAAATGGAACATGAATTGGATCGCTCTTCGTAATATTCATTCAGATAAGTTTATTAGCCAAGTAGATCAATTATTAGAAAGTAAATCCAATACAATTGTTAGAGGCTGTAATACTGAGTTAAAAGATAAATTTGAAGAATACGGCTTTTTTTCAACTCAAATTGGTTTGGAAGCGGTTTTATTTACGTGCAATAATCACTTTTCTAAAAAATCACTCCAATATTTAGTAAGAAGAGGCAAACGCAATGGGAAAATCGAACAAGTTTCTTATTCTAAAGAAAATCATGAAAAATTAGCTGTTTTTAAAAAAGCTTGTGTTCATGGCAATGAACCTCAATTGCAAAATTTATTTCAGCTTGAATTTAAAAAAAATAATCTACTCTATGCTTTTGTTAACAATAAAAAGGAGTGGCTTGGTGCTATTCTCTTATCCGAAAATTCAAAAGATAAGTTGCATACAGAATTACTACTGAGAAGAAAAAATGCACCTGCAGGAATTATGGAAGCCTTGGTTGAATATTGTTTTTTGGAATCAAAAAAAAACGGATACTCGCAATTAAGCTTAGGAGAAGTACCTTTTTCATTTAAGAGAATAAATTACAAGGATCCTTTAAGTTTATTATCATTTCAGTTCGGGAGAATATTAAAGTTTGCTTACAATTATAAAGGACTTTATAATTTTAAGCAAAAATTTAATCCAAAATGGAAAGAGGTTTTTATTTGTGCTTCATCAAAAATTGGAATTAAACATTTATTTTTACTCTTCATTTACTCAAATTTTCATTCATTAATATTGCAAAAATTGCTTTATATCATAAAAGATAGTTTTATTATAAAATTTTTTAAAAAAACGGAATTTTTGTTCTGAGTCAGCTTGACTTTAATAAGACCTTGCAGTAATTTTTAGGCTATAAAATAATAATCTTATGTTAACAGAATTTGGTAAAATTTTAGTCTTTATCATTCTAGCAGGGGCGTTTGTTGGTATAGCCTTTTTTGCTTCAATGCTTATCCGTCCCAAAAGACCCTCACACGAGAAAGATTTAATTTATGAATGTGGTGAGAATACCGAAGGCTCGCCATGGGTTAAATTTAATATCCGTTTTTATGTAGTAGCCCTAATATTCCTAATTTTTGATGTAGAAATTGTATTACTTTTCCCATGGGCGCTAACTTATAAAACTTTTGGTGTTTACGGTTTTATTGCCGGAGCAATATTTTTATTGATATTATTTTTGGGAATGGCTTACGAATGGCGTAAAGGCGATTTAGAATGGGCACGACCAGAAATAAAAAAATTAGATCTTAAAGAACTTTTACAAAAGAAGGAAGATTCTATTTCTTCGTAATAAATCGAAAGTATTATTATGGGTTTACTCGACCAAGAATTTAGTGATAGCAACATCGTAATAGCAAAATCTGAAGATTTACTTAATTGGGCCAGACTTTCTTCATTATGGCAATTAAGTTTCGGACTTGCTTGCTGCGCTATCGAAATGATGGCAACTTCTGCATCTCATTACGATTTTGATAGATTTGGAGTAATTCCCAGACCATCTCCCAGGCATGCCGATGTTATTCTAATCTCAGGGACGGTTACTCTTAAAATGGCAACTAGAATCAAAAGACTTTATGAACAAATGCCCGATCCCAAATATATTATTTCAATGGGAAGCTGTGCTAATTGTGGTGGCCCATACTGGGAACATGGTTATCATGTTTTAAAAGGGATTGATAGAGTAATACCGGTTGATGTTTATGTTCCTGGATGTCCGCCTAGACCGGAAGCATTATTAGAAGGATTATTAAAGCTCCAAGAAAAAATTAGAAATGAACGATTGAGAAAGACTGCATGAATGTAGATGAAATTATTGAAAAACTGAATATTAAATTCCCTCAATCAGAATTCAATATAGAAAATGAACTTCCTACTGAACCGTACATTATAGTTGCTGCACTAGAATTACCAAAAATTTGTGCATTTTTAAGAGATGATAAAGAATTATTATTTGATTCACTCATGAATTTATCAGGTGTTGATGATAATAATGCTCAAAAAATAAAAGATGATGATGGAAATGAAACGTTGGAAGGAAGAACAATGAGTGTATATTATCATTTACATTCAATGAAATTAGATCATAAGATTACGCTAAAAGTTTCTGTACCAATTGAAAAACCGGAAATCGAATCTGTTGAAAATATTTGGAAATGTGCAGACTGGCATGAAAGAGAAGCATACGATATGTTTGGAATTATTTTTCTTAATCATCCGAATTTGATTAGAATATTAATGCCTTATGATTGGGAAGACGGAAGTTATCCTTTAAGAAAAGATTTTGAAACACCTGAATTTTATAGTGGGATGAAAATACCTTATTAATATGGCTATTAAAACAGAAGAAATGGTATTAAATATGGGCCCTCAACACCCTTCTACACATGGGGTATTGAGGTTAGAACTGGAACTTGAAGGTGAACTTGTTTTAGATGTAAAACCACATATTGGATACTTACATAGATGTTTTGAAAAACATTGTGAAGTTATGACCTATCCTCAAATTGTACCCTATACTGATAGGATGGACTATTTGGCAGCAATGTCAAATAATTTGGGATATGCCATAACTGTAGAAAAATTAATGGGTATTGAAATTCCGGAACGTGTTGAATACATTAGAGTGATAATGGCCGAACTCCAGAGGATCGCCTCGCATATGGTTGCGCTTGGAACCTATGGGGTTGATATCGGTGCTTTTACTCCATTTTTATTCCTTTTTGCTGAAAGAGAGAAAATACTCACACTTTTTGAAGAAACATGTGGAGCAAGACTACTTTACAACTATATTTGGGTCGGCGGCCTTTCTCATGATATCCATCCGGATTTTGTAAGAAAAACAAAGCAATTTGTTCAAGAATTCAAACCCAGAATTGAGGAACTCAATAGCCTGCTCTCCTTTAATAAAATTTTTGTTGAAAGAACTGCAGATATTGGAATCTTACCTGCTGATGTTGCAATTAATTATGGTATTACAGGCCCTAATTTAAGAGCAAGTGGAGTTAAATGGGACCTTAGAAAGGATGATCCTTACTCAATTTATGATCGATTTGATTTTGAAATCCCTGTTGGTGAAGGATTATACGGAACCGTTGGGGATTGTTGGGATAGATACTATTTAAGAGTCCTTGAAATGGAACAAAGTCTGAGAATTATCGAGCAAGCAATAGATAATATTCCTGATGGTGATGTACAAGAAGCTCTTCCAAAAAGAGTTAAGCCTCCTAAGGGATCAATATATACCCGAGTTGAAAACCCAAAAGGTGAATTGGGATATTTTATTATTAGCGACGGCTCATTAAATCCGTTTAGAGTTAAAGTTAGAGCACCTTCATTTGTTAACATGGAAGTATTCGGCGAATTATGCAAAGGTCATTTTGTTGCAGATGTAATTACAATTTTAGGAAGTATTGATGTTGTATTAGGAGAAATTGATAGATAATGTATGAATTTCTAGTAAATCTGATTGGGAACAATATTATTGCCTTTTTCTTGGCAGCTGCTGCACCCTTATTTTTGTTTATATTGCCGTATGCACTTATAGCAGTTCTAGCTGAGAGAAAAGTTTCTGCTCATATGCAAGATAGATTGGGCCCAATGAGAACGGGTTACCATGGCATCTTGCAAACGTTAGCTGATATTTTGAAACTCATTCAAAAAGAAAATATTAGATCTTCCCTTACCGATAAAACTCTATTTAATTTAGCGCCATATTTAGTTTTTATGGGAAGTTTTGCTGCTTTTGCAGCTATTCCCTTTTCTAGCTGGTTTATAGGCAGTTCTATTGATGTCGGATTATTTTATTTTCTGGCAATATCAAGCTTAGTTGTTGCCGGAATTCTTATGGCAGGGTGGTCTTCCAATAATAAATATTCCCTTCTGGGTGCAATGAGATCCGTATCTCAAATTATAAGTTATGAAATTCCAACTGCTATTGTTGTTTTAACAATGGTAATGATAACAGGATCACTAAATTTAGATACAATAACTAATCAACAAACATCAAGTTTTTGGAATTGGTATATATTTGGTGGTGCTGAAATGGGAATTGCTAAATTTTTACTTATCCCATTAATGATCGGTGCTTTCATAATTATTTTCATTAGTACTTTAGCAGAAGTAAACAGAACCCCTTTTGATATTCCGGAAGCAGAATCAGAACTTGTTGCTGGTTTTTTTACTGAATATTCAGGGATGAAATTTGCAATGTTTTTCTTAGCAGAATATGCAAATATGCTGGCAGTATCATTTCTTATAACAATTTTATTTTTTGGCGGATATCACTCGCCTATTGGATATTTAGGAAATTCTCTTGGAATTGAATGGTTAATTCCTTTTGAACAGTTTTTATGGTTTGCAACTAAAGGGCTGACCTTTGTTCTAATACAAATGTGGTTGAGATGGACACTCCCAAGATTGAGAGTGGATCAACTAATGACTGTTTGCTGGAAATATTTAATTCCTTACTCCGTTGCAATTTTATTATTAGTAGGAATAGTTACACTTTTATAATATGAAACAATATTTTAAAAATACATTTGATGCTCTTTGGACTGTTCTTATTGGAATGAGAATAACATTCCGGCACTTATTTTTCCCATCCGTTACTATCCAATACCCGGATGTTAAACCGGTAATGCCCGAGAGAGCTAGGAACAGACTTTTTGTAAATATGGATGATTGCATCGGTTGTGATCAATGTGCAAGAGCATGCCCGGTTAACTGTATTGAAATTGTAACCTTAAAGGCAACTCCTACAGACAGCCCTGGACTAACTTCTCAAGGGAAGAAGAAGGCATTATGGGTAACAAAATTTGATATAGATATTGCAAAGTGTTGCTTCTGTTCACTTTGTGTTTATCCATGTCCCACTGAATGTATTGAAATGACTAAAGTGTATGAATTTTCAGAATTTGATAGAGATGATTTGATTTACAATTTTGCAACACTTACTAGCGAAGAAATAGATGACAAAAAAAATAAATACGATGTATTTATGGCAGAGAAGGAAGCAGCAAAACTAGCTGCGGCAAAAGCGAAAGCTGAAAAAACAAAACAGGATGCTGCCAACAAACAAGAAGATAAGCCAGAAAGTAAATCAGAATAATAAGAAATGGAATTATACGACATAATATTTTATTTATTCGCAATAATAACTATTGTTTCTGCAATAATTGTAGTTAATTCGAAAAATATTGTTCATGCTGCATTTAGTATGTTATTAACATTTTTTGGTGTTTCGGGAATATACGTCTTGCTAGGAGCAGATTTTTTAGCAATAGTACAAATTATGGTTTATGTAGGCGGAATTCTAATTTTATTATTATTTGGTGTAATGTTAACCAATAAGATAACTAATGTTGATATAAGATCAGGGTCAATTCAAGTTATACCTGCTGTAATTGGATTAGGTATTTTTACTGCCTTACTATATTATGTAATGGGCTCCACAAATTGGAAAACAGAACAATTTGAAATTCCATCCACAACTGCATTTGAAATTGGAACTGCATTACTTAACCAGTATGTTCTAATTTTCGAATTGTTAGGAATATTATTATTAATTGCACTTATTGGTGCTGCATCAATTGCAAGAAGAGATAAGGAATAAATTACTTGGAAGTTGGATTAAATCATTTTTTGGCTGTTAGTGTAGCCTTATTTTCTTTAGGACTGTATGGCGTTGTAACCAGAAAAAATGCCGTTATGGTTCTAATGGGAGTAGAGTTAATTCTAAATTCGGCAAATATAAATTTTGTAGCATTCTCAAGATTTGGGAACTTAGGTATAAATGGTCAAATGTATGCACTTTTTGTAATAATTTTAGCAGCGGCTGAAGCAGCAATAGCATTAGCCATTGTTTTAAATATCTATAAAACATTTGCTAATGTTAATATTGATGAAATTAAAAACCTTAAAGAATAGTTTATGACAGATATTGCTCACATAAATATGTCCATTGCAATTCTACTATTGCCTCTAATAGGATTTATAATAGTTCTTTTCTTCGGCAAAAGATTTCCTAAAATATATTTAGCCGAAGTAGGAATGATATCTTTAACATTTGTGCTATCCCTTATTGTTGGATTTTCTAAGCTTACTAGCTATTTGCATCAGGATTTAAATTTTGCATTCACTTGGATAGATTTTGGGAATGTCCCTAATATTGGATCTCTAACTATAGATCTTGGGATTAAAATTGACAATATCACGGTTATAATGTTATTTGTTGTCAATTTAATAAGTATGCTGGTACATTTATTTTCTATTGCATACATGAAGGGTGACAAAAGATATACTCGTTATTTCGCTTACTTAGGAATATTTACGTTTTCGATGTTAGGAATAGTATTAACCGACAATCTCTTAATGATGTATATTTTTTGGGAGCTTGTCGGATTATCTTCGTATCTACTCATTGGTTTTTGGTACGAAAAAAAATCTGCTGCAGATGCCAGTAAAAAAGCATTCCTCACCAATCGTATTGGTGATATTGGAATGTTCATTGGGATTTTAATTTTATTTACAAACTATAAATCTTTTTCATTTGATTTTATCTATAATCAAATTGCTAATGGTGTTTTACCATATGGAAGTGAAGCTTGGCTAACCGCAGCCGGAATACTTATTTTCATGGGCGCAGTTGGAAAATCTGCACAATTTCCACTACATGTCTGGTTACCGGATGCAATGGAAGGCCCTACACCCGTTAGCGCTTTAATTCATGCAGCAACAATGGTAGCTGCCGGTGTTTATTTGGTTGCAAGAATTTTTGTAATGTTAACTGCTGATGCAATGTTAGTAATAGCGGTTGTTGGCGCCGTTACTTCCTTAATTGCAGCAACAATTGCTCTAACTCAAAACGATATTAAAAAAGTATTAGCTTATTCTACCGTTAGTCAATTAGGTTATATGATAATGGCTCTTGGAGTTGGTGCGTATACATTTGCTTTTTTTCATCTTGTTACTCATGCATTTTTCAAAGCTTGTTTATTTCTAGGCTCTGGATCAGTAATTTATGGAATGCATCATGAACAAGATATTAGAGAAATGGGCGGACTTAAGGATAAAATGCCCATTACCTACTATACATTTTTAATTGCAACTCTTGCTATTTCCGGAGTTCCATTAACTTCCGGTTTTTTAAGCAAAGATGGATTGCTTGCCGGAACATTGGCTTTTGGTGAATTAACAGGACATTGGTTAATCCCAATTATGGCATTTTTAGTTGCATTTATGACAGCTTTTTACATGTTCAGGTTAGTTATTTTAACTTTCCATGGTAAACCAAGAAATAAAGAAAAATATGACCACGCGCATGAATCTCCATTGGTAATGGTTGCACCTTTAATAGTTTTGAGTGTTCTATCATTTTTTATTTGGTATACTCCAAACCCTATTTCCCCTGATGCAGGATGGTTTGCAAGTGAGTGGGTAGTTACTCCTCAGACTGTTGTACCGGAATCTTCAAGATTCGATTTCATGATTCAATCTGTTGAACCAACCAATATTGAGCATTCAAAAATTGTTCATTCGGAAAAATATGTTGATGCAATGCATTGGGCTCATTTTCCCGCTATGGCACTTTCTATTATTCTCGGAGGCCTAGGGATTTTATTAGCTTTTGTCATGTACCAATGGAAGAAAATTTCGGCAGATAACTTAGCTTCAAAATTTAAATCATTCTATAAAGGATCTTTGAATAAATGGTTTATTGATGAATTCTATGATTCAACATTTATTAAGGGAACGTTAAAATTAGGTGATATTCTTTATTGGTTTGATAGTAAAATAGTGGATGGAATTGTAAACGGGACAGCTACAATTACCAGAACATTTTCAAAATTCAGTGGATTATTTGATACTTATGTTGTTGATGGCTTTGTTAATGCAACAGCATTTATTAGTGGATTTATCGGATTAAACTTTAAAAGAATTCAAACAGGTAAGGTTCAAACATACATTGTGTTAGTGGTATTTTCTATTTTAATACTGTTTTTCATAATTGGACCTTTCTAGTAAAAAATTAAAAACATAAGGTAAAAAAATATAATGAATGGATTCCCAATTTTATCTTTAATTACATTTCTCCCAGTAATTGGAATGATTATTATTCTCTTTATGCCAGGGAAATTGGTTAAAGAAATAAAAATTACTTCCTTAATTATAACTTTCCTCCAAGTGATATTAGCAGTTTTTCTTTTAGGCAATTTTGATTATTCGGCAGGTGGAATTTATGAGGCAAGTTCATTTCAGTTCATTGAAAAATTTAGATGGATTGAAATTACAGGACTATCTTGGATTGGAACAATTAAAGTTGATTATTTCTTAGGTGCTGACGGCCTAAGTTTACCAATGATTTTACTTACTTCACTTGTTTCATTTATTGCTGTTATTTCATCCTGGAATATTTCAAAATCAATTAAAGGTTACTTTGCTCTGTTTCTGTTATTAGACACGGGAATGATGGGTGTATTTGTTTCATTAGACTTCTTCTTATTCTATATTTTCTGGGAATTGATGCTTCTGCCAATGTATTTCTTAATTGGTATTTGGGGTGGACCAAGAAAAGAATACGCAGCCATTAAGTTCTTTATCTACACATTATTTGGCAGTGTATTTATGCTGCTGGTTATGATAGCTCTTTACTTTAGTGCAAATGAAACACTAACAGATGGAAGTGTTGTATATACATTCAACATACTGTCTTTAATGGATCCCACAAATTACACTAATGATGGATTACTTTCTCCTTTAAATCCGAATAACTACAGATTAGTTGCATATATTGCGCTATTTGTTGGTTTTGCAATTAAAATTCCTATGTTCCCTTTTCATACTTGGTTGCCGGATGCACACGTTGAAGCACCAACTCCAATAAGTGTTATATTAGCTGGTATACTTTTGAAACTTGGAACTTATGGTATTTTAAGAATAAGTTTTCCAATATTTCCTGAAATAACACAACAACTTGCCTACTACATTGCGTTGTTTGGTGTTATAAATATCATATATGGCGGTCTGGTTGCATTAGCACAAAAGGATTTCAAAAAACTCATTGCGTATTCTTCCGTTTCACATATGGGTTATGTAATGCTCGGTATGGCATCTATGACTACAACAGGTATAACAGGTGCAATATTTCAAATGTTTAATCACGGTACAATTACGGCAATGCTCTTCCTAATTGTTGGAGTTATCTATGATAGGGCTCATACGAGAGAAATAAACGCATTTGGTGGATTAGCTAACAAAATGCCGGTTTACACCGGATTTGTAACCGTTGCCTTTTTTGCAGCAATTGGCTTGCCTAGTTTAAGTGGATTTATTTCCGAAGCACTTGTGTTTGTAGGGGCATTTGGAGTTACAGAGATTAGAACATTAACAATTATTGCAACACTAGGAATTTTAATTGGTGCTGCATATATGCTTTGGACTCTTCAAAGAATATTCTTTGGCGAGTTTAATGAAAAATGGGATGATGTACTTCATGATATTACTTTTAGAGAATATGTTATGTTAATTCCTTTAACTATAATTATTATTTTCTTGGGTATTTATCCTTCTGCTATGCTAGATATAATGAATACATCCGTAAACACATTAGTAGAGTTTATTTCTAAAAATGCTGATAGTATTAGAATTACTGGAATGTAATAAAAACAACTTGTCATTCTGAGGAGTTCGACCATTGTCGAACGACGTGAGAATCTCTCAACTAATATTAAGAGATTTCTCACCTTTCTTCGAAAGATTCGAAATGACATTTTTTTAAGAAATTATTTAATATAGAATATTGATAAGATAATGTTAGAAAATTTAGCAAAAGATTTGTATTTAATAGTTCCCGAAATGGTTGTATCGGTTACTTTATTGGTAATTGTGCTCTTTGATCTAATTAGCAACAAAGATAAAACGATAATTCCATACATTGGTTTAGTAGGTTTATTTGTAGCACTTTTCTACTCATTAAGTAATATTGGTTTAGAATCTCATGCTTTTATTGTAGGCGACACTTCCAACAACTACGGTCTGGTTACTTTAGATGCTTTTGGATCATATTTTCGTATAATTATACTAATTACATCAATTCTTATTATTTTCTTCGCTAAAACTTCTGTTGAAATTCAAAAAATTTATAACAGATCAGGAGAATTTTATACACTCTTATTTGGAATGATTTTAGGAATGATGTTCATGGTATCTGCATCAGACCTAATAATGATATACATTTCAGTTGAACTACTTTCTTTATCATCTTATGTGCTGGCTGGATTTACAAAACTGAGAGATCGTGAAGGTGAAGCATCATTGAAATATCTTATCTATGGGGCAGCATCTTCAGGCTTAATGTTATTCGGAATGTCAATAGTTTATGGATTGACAGGTTCAACAAATTTATTAGCAATAAATGAAGCTTTACAGACTTCCTCAATCAATACCATGGCGTATTCATTTTCATTATTATTGATTTTTGCAGGAATTGGATTTAAAATATCTGCAGCTCCATTTCATTTTTGGACACCCGATGTTTATGAAGGCGCACCAATATCAATTACTGCTTTTTTATCGGTTGCAAGTAAAGCGGCAGGATTTGCTTTATTAATTAGATTTATTAAAACTACATTCTTATTAAGTGAGGATGTCGGCACTTGGATATTAATTCAAGGTTTCGATTGGCAGAGTTTTATCATTATTATTTCAGTATTAACTATGACTCTTGGAAACTTTGCAGCGCTCTGGCAAGATAATATTAAAAGAATGCTAGCCTATTCCAGTATTGCCCATGCGGGATATATGTTATTAGGTGTTGCAGTTTTAAGCAATCAAGGTTTACTGGCAGTCATGATATATTTTCTTGTGTATCTTCTCATGAATATTGGAGCATTCTATATTGTAATGTTAATTGCAAATAGAACCGGTTCCGAAGATATTAATGATTACAATAGGCTGGGATATGCTTCCCCTTTCCTTGGGGTTTCATTAACAATATTTTTAATTTCACTTACCGGCTTACCACCCACAGCAGGATTTATTTCAAAATTATATATTTTCATATCATTAATTGATGCGCAAATGATAACCGTTAGTGTTATCGCTGTGCTTAATAGCGTAGTTTCGCTTTATTATTATATCCGTATATTAAAACACATGTTCATCAACAAGGCTGACAAAGAAACACCTGAACTTAAAGTTACCATAAATGACATTGTATATATTTTAATCTTGTTAGTACCTACAATTTTATTTGGTGTATATTTTACCCCGCTCGTTGATTTTGCCCAAAGCTGTTTATCAATTTTAGTTAATTAATTTTAAATTTTGACTTGTTTGTTAATAACTTCTTCAGTATCTTATATACGATAATAATAGTCGTATTTAAATGATAAAGATTTCAAAATCAGTTGAGTATTCTATACTTGCTTTAAAATTTATTTCAGATAATGAAAATTTATCTTCCATTAGCAGTAGAAAAATTTCTGATGAATTAAATATTCCGTATGACCTATTATCAAAACTTTTGCAAAAACTTGTGAAACAAAGGATAATAAAGTCCCAACAAGGTAAATACGGTGGATATAATATGCTAATCTCTTCCGATAAACTAACAATTTTGCAGATTATAGATGCATTAGAAGAAAATATTCAGCTTACAAACTGTACATTTGAAAATGCAAATTCCGATGATTGTGCTCGAATTGATGATTGTTGTATTCGTTCCCCTTTTTGGACTTTACAAAATAAGATAAATGCACTTTTTAACCAGCTTACATTAAATGAACTTGCTAACTAGTTGAGAAATTATGAATCATTTAGAACATTTAATCAGTAATAAACAAGTTTTCTTCAATTTTATGAATGAAAACTATACTATTTTCAAGGATTCCAACCTATTTTTAAGAGATTTACAGTATGCTATTATTTCCTATTTTGAAAAGAAAGAACATCCTGTTAAGTATGCTGAAGCAGAAATGTTGGCCATCAATTACATTGAAAATTTATTGTCAACTAATGATTTAAATAAAATTGATTATAAATCCTGGAAAATTAATTTTGAAGTAGGAATTAAAAAAAATGCTGAAATTGAAGGAGTTGAAAATGAGTAGTACAGCAGTTGATACAAGTTCTAACATTATAATAACTGATAAAGCTTCCAAACAAATAAAACAGATAATGAATGAAAATAGTATTCCTGAGAATTATGCACTAAGAGTAAGTGTAAAAGGTGGGGGCTGCTCTGGTTTTACTTATAATCTTGGCTTTGACGGTGACGAAAAAGATGGTGATACCAAATTTGATAATAATGGAATAAACGTTGTTGTTGATGGTAAAAGCCTATTTTATTTGATGGGAATGGAGTTAGATTATAGCGATGGTTTAAATGGAAAAGGATTTATTTTTAACAATCCCAATGCTAGTAAAACATGCGGATGTGGGGAATCATTTGGAGTTTAATTATGAAAAGAAGAAATTTTTTATTTTCGATTATGGTATTGCCGTTAATGGCTGCAAATTCGAAATCGATATTTTTATTTAACAAGAAAATAAGGAGAAAAGAAATGAGTAAATTTGAATTACCAGCACTGCCCTATGATTTTAATGCACTTGAACCGCACATTGATGCAAAAACCATGGAAATTCATCACGGTAAACATCATAATGGATATGTTAATAATTTGAACGGAGCTGTAGAAGGATCGGCGTTAGAAGGCAAAACATTAGAAGAGATTTTGGCTAATGTGTCCGAACACTCAACTGCAGTTAGAAATAACGGTGGCGGACATTATAATCATTCTTTATTTTGGACTGTTATGGGCCCAAATAAAGGTGGAGAACCAAGTGGTGATTTAGCGGAAGCAATAAATTCAGCATTCGGATCTTTTGATTCCCTTAAAGAACAATTTGCAAAAGCAGCTGCTACAAGATTTGGATCAGGTTGGGCTTGGTTAATTGTAGTTGATGGTAAACTTGTTGTAACTTCAACTCCAAACCAAGATAATCCGCTTATGGATGTTGCAGATGTAAAAGGGACACCAATACTGGGATTAGATGTTTGGGAACATGCGTATTATCTTAACTATCAAAACAGAAGACCAGATTATATTTCCGCTTTTTGGAATGTAGTTAATTGGGATGAAGTATCTAAAAGATTTGCAGAATCTAAATAAGTTAAACCTCAATTGTAAAGAATTAACTGTATTTTGAGAATGCTTAGGAAAAAAAGTATGAAGGCTCTATATTGGGGCCTTCCTTTGTTTCAACAGAATCTACTTATCAGTATTTTAAAAATGTATTAGGTATATTTGAACAGTAAAGATCAACAATATACTTACTATGACTCATTTCCATACTGTCTATTTCGTTTTAACACTGATAATTGGAATCTCCTCTCTGAGTATTTTAATTGTACTTTATCTAAAAGATAAATACCCCCTGCTAAAAGCTTATATTCTTTTTTACTCTTCTTTTACTCTCATAGTATTTTTGAATTCAATTTTATTCTATATAAAAACAAATATAGAGAACTATCATACACCTTTATTCTCATTTCTAGACTACATTGAATCTCCTTTTGCGCAATATTTATTGATGTTTTCTCTCCCCTATTTCTTTCATAAGCTATTTAATATTCCGAATGCAAAAAAAAGAAATTTAATAGTTGCAATCATTGCAATAATAATGTTTCTATTATATCCTTTTTATAATTATTTCTATGATGATGGTTCCCTCGTAAACATAATTGGCGAGTATATTGAAGACATTATGTTTGTTTCAATAATTATATATTCCATAATTATAGGATTTATTCACCAAAAATCTATCTCAAACAATCAGTTAAAAAAGACAATCAAATTTTTGATGATTCTGATGTTAATTTTTATTCCAGGTATTTATAATGATACTTTTAGAAGTGAAATTACATCAATTAGATTTTACCCCCTCCTTTATTGGGCTTTCAGTGTTACATTTACCTATTACTTTATCAAATCATTTTTATTACGAGAAACTGAGCGAAAAACAAAATATGTCTCTAATTCAATAACTGCTTCTAATAATACAGATAGCTTGCTCAATAATTACAATATTTCTGAGAGAGAAAAGGAAGTTGTTGCTCTCCTCTTGGAGGGAAAAAGTTATCAGCAAATTGCTGAACAATTATTTGTTTCAGTAAATACTGTCAAAACACATGTTCGTAAAATATATCCTAAACTTGGAATTAATTCACGTCACGAACTTGTAAATAAAATCAATAAAAACTAAGATTACTAGCATAATCTTCCACTACTACTTTAGTGTGACTACTTAACTACTACTCAATTTCACGATTCTTAGTGATTGATTTCTCTCAATTTTCAATTACTTTTGTCCTTTCTATTTTTTTGCAAGGATATTTTATGAAATTTTTCGGATCTATCTGCATAGTATTAACAATTTTGAGTTTTTCGGTTACCTCAGCTCAGAATTTAACTCAATCTATTAGAGGGAAAATCATCGATTCTGAATCATCTCAACCACTGCCAGGAGCAAATATAGTAGTTCTTGATTCTGATATCTTTCTAGGAACATCCTCAGATAAAGATGGACTCTTTTATATAGAAAATGTACCCATTGGAAGACACACTCTTAAAATCACATATATCGGTTACAAAGATTTGGTAATTCCTAAAATATTGGTTGGATCGGCTAAAGAAATAGTACTTGATTTAAAATTAACTGAATCTTTAGTATCGATAGATGAGGTAGTTGTATCAGCAAAACAGGAAAAAAGGACATCAATTAACAATATGACAACTGTTAGCGCAAAATCGTTTACAATTGAGGAGACTAAAAGGTATCCTGCTAGTTTAAACGATCCTGGAAGAATGGTTTTATCATTTGCAGGAGTTTCAGTTGGAGAAGATACCAGAAATGAAATTATTATCCGTGGAAATTCACCAAACTCCGTATTATGGAGAGTTGAGGGAATGGAAATACCTCCCCCCAATCACTTTTATGAAGAAGGTGTTTCTACTGGTGCGATAAGTATGTTAAGTGCTAATCTACTAACTCATTCAGACTTTTTAACTGGTGCATTTCCCTCTGAATATGGAAATGCTTTATCGGGAGTATTTGATGTATCACTAAGAAACGGAAACAACCAAAAAAATGAGTCTGCATTCCAATTTGGAGCATTAGGTACTGATATTGCATTAGAAGGTCCATTCAATGAGGATTATAAAGGTTCCTACTTAATAAATTATCGCTATTCAACATTGTCAATGTTAAACAAAATAGGAGTTACTGTTCCGGGTGATTATGTTCCGGAGTACCAAGATTTATCCTTTAAACTCCACATACCATCCAAAAACTTAGGGATATTTTCAATTTGGGGAATTGGAGGGATAAGTTCCGCAAATATTGAAGCAGAAAAAGATTCATCTCAGTGGGAATTATTTAGTGATAGAGAAAATGATATTAGTGAAATGAAAATGATGGCAATTGGAGTATCAAATATTTTTTCAACATCTAAATCATCATTTCTAAAATCTACAATTTCTTTCTCTGGGACTGAAAGTATTGATGAACAATCATTTTTCACTAATAATTATGAATTGGTTAAAGATGACTATTATAAATTGACCAACTATTCTACTCGTTTGTCCATACTATTCAATCAAAAATTAAATTCCCAATTTTCATATAGGCTTGGAGGAAATCTCAGCCAATTAAAATATAATTATAAAATAAACGAATATTTACAAAATAGGTTAGACATTATAGGAAACGGATCAACATTTAATGGTCAGTTATTTTTTCAAAGTAAATATAAGTTATCAAAGGCACTTACTCTAAATGTTGGTCTTCATATGATGAAGTTCTGGTTAAATAATGAAATAATTCTCGAACCTAGAACAGGAATATACTGGGAATTTACTCCTACCCAATCAATCTCTTTAGGATATGGAAAACATAGCCGACATGAATTTCTCTCAACATATTTAAATCCGGTATTTGATCATAACAATAAACCTACATATCCTAATAAAGAATTAAAATTGACCAAGGCTCATCATTATGTATTATCATATAATAATTTTATATCAAACGAGCTTCATCTAAAAATAGAAACTTATTTCCAGCATCTCTACGATATTCCATTAAATTTACAAGAATCCCATTTGGAAGCTCCAATAAATAATATTTATAAAAGTGATTCATTATTCAATGGTGGCGCAGGAAAAAATTATGGAGCTGAAGTTACATTGGAGAAATATTTTAGCAATAAATATTTCTTCCTACTAAATGTTTCTTTATATAAATCATTAATTGAATCAGCAGATGGTAAATGGTATAGTACTAGATTTAATGGTGGATTTTCTACCAATTTTGTTGCAGGAAGTGAATTTCATCTAAATTCAAAAGATTTTTTGAGTTTTAATGTTAAAACTATTTATTCCGGTGGAACAAGAGGAATGCCCTTTGAAAATGGTGAGCTTAATAGAATTGATCGATTTGGAAGACAATATAAAAACTATTTTAGAATTGATCTGAATATTGGTTATCATCTAAACATGGAAGGAGTTCGCCATATATTTTTTATTGACATACAAAATATAACTAATGAGAAAAATATTTATAATATGGATTATGAAGTGGTAAATGGGATTCAAAAAGAATATCCGGAATACCAAACTGGTTTACTTCCAACATTTAATTATCGGATTGAGTTTTAAAAAAAACCTTCTCAGATTTAGAGAAGGTTTTTATAATAAAAAATTTAACAATCTATTTTTACTTTACATATATTTGCTTGATACCTTGAGCCTGTTAATAGCTCTTTTTAATGCTAATTCGGCTCTAAAATTATCAAAATTTTCATCAGATTTTTCACTTAATCTTTCTTGAGCTCTTTGTTTAGCATCATTAGCTCTAATCTTATCAATTTGATCCGCCTCTTCAAATGACTCAGCCAAAACAATAACCTTGTTATTAGATACTTCAATCGTGCCGCCACTAGTAGCAAAATGCGTTGCAGTACCGGTTTGTTCTTCAATTTTTATTTCACCAATTTCAAGTGAACTAATTATTGGTGCATGGTTTATAAGAACCTGAAAGTTTCCTTTTGTTCCAGGTACCGTTACAGAAGCAACATTGCCCTTATAACCAATTTTACTCGGAGTAATTATTTCTAAATATAATTGACTCATATTATTTCATATTTTTGGCTTTTTCTACTGCTTCTTCAATTGTACCGACATACATAAATGCCATTTCGGGTAAATTATCATGTTTACCTTCAAGAATTTCTTTGAAACTTCTGATCGTATCTTCTAATTTAACATATTTTCCAGGGAACCCTGTAAACTGTTCGGCCACACTAAAAGGCTGACTCAAAAATCTCTGGATTCTTCTAGCCCTTCTAACAACCATTTTATCTTCCTCGGAAAGTTCGTCCATACCAAGTATATTGATAATGTCTTGAAGATCTTTATAAGCTTGGAGAACTTCTTTTACTTCACTGGCAATATTATAATGTTCTTGACCCAAAATTCCGGGTTCTAATATTCTAGAGGTAGAATCTAACGGATCTACAGCCGGATAAATACCTAACTCTGATATTTGTCTACTTAATACGGTAGTTGCATCCAAATGAGAAAAAGCTGTTGCCGGAGCTGGATCTGTTAAATCATCTGCAGGTACATAAATTGCCTGAACAGATGTGATAGATCCTTTATCAGTTGAAGTAATTCTTTCTTGTAATTCACCCATTTCGGAAGCAAGGTTTGGTTGATAACCAACAGCCGAAGGCATTCTACCCAATAGAGCGGAAACTTCGGAACCGGCTTGAGTAAATCTAAATATATTATCAATAAATAATAATACATCTCTTTCTTCAACATCTCTAAAATACTCTGCCATTGTTAGACCGGTTAATCCAACTCTTAATCTGGCTCCGGGAGGTTCATTCATTTGTCCAAACACTAGCGCCGTTTTATCCAATACACCGGATTCTTTCATTTCTCGCCAAAGGTCATTCCCCTCTCTGGTTCTTTCACCAACTCCTGTAAAAACAGAATATCCACCATGTTGAGAAGCAATATTATGGATTAACTCTTGGATAATAACTGTTTTTCCAACACCGGCACCTCCAAATAATCCTGTTTTTCCACCTTTGGAATAAGGTTCTAATAAATCAATAACCTTTATTCCGGTTTCAAACATTTCCTGTGAGGTTGAAAGTTTGTCAAAACTTGGTGCATGGTGATGTATGGGAGATTTTTGTTTAGTTTTAATTTCACCTAAATCATCAATTCCTTCTCCTAAAACATTAATTAATCTACCTAGAGTTTCCGGGCCAACCGGGACAGAAATAGGTCCACCGGTATCAATAGCCTTCATACCTCTAACTAATCCATCAGTAATATCCATTGCAACGGTTCTAACTCTATTCTCACCAAGATGTTGTTGAACTTCTAATGTTAGAACAGATTTTGTGCCTTCATTCTCTAGTTGGATCTGGATAGCATTAAATATTTCAGGAAGTTCTCCATCAGCAAAATCAATATCCACGACGGGACCAATTACTTGAACAATTGTTCCTCCGTTACTTGCCATTTTTCTCCTTTTCGAAATTAAAACAATTTATAAAATTAGTTATTCTTTTGTTATTTTTCAATTGTTTCAGATGAAATCTATTTTAATAAAAGCATTTTTTTTGATAAGATATTCTCATCTACTCTTAAATTATAAAAATATACTCCGGAAGCTAATTCACTTCCGTTAAACTTAATTTCATAGTTGCCATTACCTTTTTTTTCATTTACCAGAACAACAACTTTTTGCCCCATATTATTATAAACACTTAAATTTACAAAACTTACTCCATTTTTCTTCTGCGAACCAATCGAATATTTTATTATAGTTATAGGATTAAATGGGTTTGGGAAATTTTGTGCTAATGAAAATTTTTCAGGTAACGCTTCAACAATTTCTGATTCTTGGACACCGGTTAAAATTGGGACAACAAATTCTGCTGAACCTCCAAGTTCATTATATCTTGCTTTAAACTCCTGCATGTATTTATTTGCTATAAAAATATCATGTATAATTAACGTATTCTCATCATTTTTTTCATTGGCTGAACGCGACCAATTATGTGAACCTGTAATAACCGTTGGATTTGAAGATGCAGAATACGAATCGACTATGGAATATTTATGATGCAAAAGTCCGTTAAGATTATAATCAAACACTTCAGATATGTTATTAAGATTTGAATACTCACTACCGGTATCTTCAACATTATCAATTATTCCTCTTATATCACTTACACCGGCTGAATAACGGGAATTTATCGAATTAAAAATGGGATCGCTTGTAAAACTTAACATGCTAAAAAAGATTGAGGAATCGGCAGTTTCAACGATACTAGATATTTTTGATTCCGTAGCATCTGAAGGGGAGAAAAACAATTCGACTTCTCTGCCACCAATTTGAAAATAATGAGTAGTATTATCCGTCTTACTAGCCCCAAATTTTGCGGAGGACGTTGGAACTTCGTTCGAACTGCCGAACATTTCCTCAAATTCTTTTGTATATGCTTCGGCTAGAGTAGGATCATTTATCTCAATTACATTATTTTTATTATTTAGCGGATTCCAGTTCCAAGAACCGGTCCAAATCCAATCATTACTTTTAATCGAATCTCTGGCATCAACAATTAAAAACTTGTTGTGCATTAAACCATTATCATTACTTCGTTGGCTAATCGGAATTCCGGCATTTGCAAGCAACTGCATTGAACTTTGCATATCGCGGCTATCATAAACTACTCTTACTTTTACACCTCTATCATCTTTTGCAGAAATTATTGCATTAGCAACCTCATTTAATCCATAAAAACTATAAACAGCCAAATCAAGTGAATATGTAGATGAATTAATTCTACTAATTAATTTTTCTTTAAAATTCACATTTTCTTGAGCCTCATTATTATTTATTGAGACAGAGTGATCAACCGAATAATTAAAGTAAACATTTATTGTTCCGGTTGTTGTATCGGAAGTTGACGTACTAACACTTAATATTTGACTACTGCTGCTGCCGTTTTCATTTGATGACAATACTTGAAAATAATAATTAGTTGATTCCGTAAGATTTTCAATCAAAACTTTATGAGATTTTGTAGATTCTTCAATAATAACCGTGTCAATCTCAAGTTCTATTGTTTCACCATACCTTACTTCGCTATTCCCTTCTCTACTGGTACTAAAATAAATAGTAAATGATGATGGTGTAATATCGGCTGGAATTATGGGACTTAAAATCAGTGGCTCATTGTTCGTGATTAAATCAGCAACAAACCTTGGTAAAACTTGATATCCCGAACTCCTTGGAATGCTTGTATCATATTGCCCAAGGATACCGATTATATCAATATTAGAAGAAGGTATTGAAGAACCAATAATAGAGTTAACATCATTATCAATGCGCATTTCTAATGTACCGGTCGGATCAGTAATCGAGTAATTTGCTCCGCTGGAAAAAGTACCGGTCGAGTTTATTGTAACATCATTTACTCTTACCAGGCTACCCTCAATTTCTTCAGTTCCATTCCACTGTTGAGATAATATTTCATTAATTGTAACTACTTTTGGCTCAATATTTACATTGGATTTATGAACTGTAACTTCGGAACCGGAACTAAAAAAATCAAATTGAGTAAGACCATTAAACTGCGCTATTGTTGAGGTCACTGTAACAGAATCCCCAAGATTTACAGATCCGGTAAAACCACTGCCGTATACTGATATTCCAGCTGTATTATCTTGGATACTGGCCGGACCGTTATTTCCAAACTCTGTAGTAGAAGTCACTATTCCATTTACCGTATAAGCTTGATTTAAATGAATTGGTTCGCCGTTGGAATCATTTTCTCTTAAGGTGATTATATCTGTAACCTGCTGCGCAATACATATTGTTGAGAACAACAATAAGCTAAATATTTTTTTTTCCATTATTAAAGAATTTCAGTTGAAAGAATAAAGCGTAGAATTCTATTATTATCTGTATCCAAGACATAAACAGTTCTGTCATGATAAGCTACTGCATGAGGGGAAGACATTATTTCCGTACCGCCGAAAGACTCCATCTCATCACCAAATGCATTAAATTTAAATATACTGTCTTTTTCGGCATCGGCAACAAATATGTTATTTGCATTGTCAAGCGCAACGTCTTCAGGCTGCCCAAATTTATTTACTGTCATTAATTCTGAAGAAAATGCGCCCAATTTAGATTGGTAGCCTTCAAAATCAGAATTCGAAACAAATTCTAACCATTGCACTTTAAAACTGTTATTCCCTACGAGAGTAAGAATAATATCTATACTCCTGGTTGAAAAAGAAGTTAATGAGCTAATTTGATTAGCAGATAGGATACCAGTTCCTTCCGGTTCTAATCCCGGTATTTTTCCAATTATTAATGAGTCATTTTCTGTAAACAAAAGTGCTAAAATAGAATTATCCCGATCAACAGGGTTTGAATTTGAAGGGCCCTTTCTGGAAACAAAGGCAACATTATTAAAAAATGTACAAACTCCTGTGTATTCTCTGTCAATTCTATTAAAGGCAAACGGATCAATTGATGGGTCTTGTGGAAGAAGTCTTTCTAAGTTGGCATTACTTAAAATATGGCCGGCTTCATTAAGATCAATTTTATATAAAGCACTAAAGGTTAAATTCTGACTATTTATTACGGTATCAAACTCACCAACGATTAATAGTTCTAATTTGTAATTTTGGGCTAGGGCAATAGGTTTTTTTACTTCTTTTTCACTGAGAAACTGACCTGAAATATCTAACATAACAATTCTATCATTATCAGTATCTGCAACGTATATAAAGGGTTCCCTTCCAACTATCATATCTTGAGGATTATTAAAGCCTGTCCAATTCGGCGATTGCTGAATGTAAACCGTATCTCCAATATTCCCAAGATTTGGATTAATTGAAGATGTCGCCTCCTCAATATCAAATTTATCAGTGCACGCATAAATTATGAACAATAATAATAAAGCACTAAAAAGAATCTTAATATTTTTAATTATAGCTATCAACATCTTATCTTAAAATCCCAATAAAATAGAAAATCTATGAGCAGATCCAAGTCTTTCGAAATCAACAAAAGAATAGTCCAAAGTAAATGAAGCAATATCTAAATCTAAATTAAAACCTGCTCCAAAAGAAAAATCCTGTTCTTCAACATTAATTTTGTATCCACCTCTTAAAAAAAACATTTCCTCCCATGCATACTCAATTCCTGTCGAAACATTTTCACTATTATCATTTGGATGATTGAGTTGAATAGAAGTGGTTAACCTATGACGCTCTGTTTGATATGGTTCAAAGGCAAATCCGATTCTAAATAATGTTGGAGGAGAAAATGATTGCCACTGATTATTTTCCCTTCCTCCAAACAAAACAACTTCACCATCCGGTGCAAGCTCATTACCAAAATTTGTAATTGTTACGGCAAATCTTGTAGTTCCCAATCCTGTCCAATAAAAAGTACCTAAATCTACAAGTACTCCGCGCATTTTTAATTTATCCAAAGTCTCTTCAAAATATCTTACTGTCGCACCAAAACTAAATTGTTCAGTCATCCTTCTGGAATACGTTGCCGCTATTGAAAAATCTCCAAAAGAAAAGTATTGGCCAGTTCCAAACGGATTAACTTCGTTTGTAACTTCCATATCTTCCATATGAAGAGCTGTTAAAGAGACACCAACAGCGTCATTTGCAGAAAGATGATATGAAGCACCAAAAAACTCATGTCCGATATCCACCACCCATGTATTGTGCGAGAACATAATTTCATTCTTTTTATTTAAAACCAGTCCTGCCGGATTCCAATAGAGCGAAGATACATCGTTTGCAACTGCAACAAATGCATCACCCATTGCCGTTGCTCTTCCTCCAACACCAATTTTAAGAAATTGTGCTGTGGATATACCTGCTCTCTGTCCTCCCAGCGTAGGGAACAACTGAGCTCGAGGCACTAGTAATGGTAGTAAAAACAATATATAAATGAGTTTTTTCATTTTTAGAATCTTAAGCTTACACCAAATTTTATATTTCTTCTTGTCAAATATCTAGCCGGATTAAATGGATAAGGAGATAGTGGTGCCTGCAAATCAGGATAATTCGGATCATTCCATGATGATGGTGTTGGGTCCCCATCCTCATAAGCTTCACCTGTAACCGGATTGACTATTGCAGTATTTTTAATATCCAAAACATTATTAATTTCAACATTAAAAGAAAAATTCATTCCGGCAAATTGAAAATACTTTTCAATATTCATGTCAATCCAAAACCAATCATCACCTACTTTTCCTAATACATTACTTCTGTCATAAGCATATTCCGGTCTTCCATCCGTATCATAATTATCTGTAAAAATATAGGGTGTATACCTTTTACCCGATTGATAAAATATTCTACAGTAAATATTTATGTCATCTAAAATACCAGGAGCAAAACCAAAAAGAGGATCATCCTTTTCTATATAAAAATTGAAACTACTATTTAATGTAAAAGGTCTATCCCACGACATATATTGCTCTTTTATTGACTCATCCAAGTCTCCCCTTAAAATAAGTACACCTTCTTCAGCAGAAGAACTTTTACCTGTTACTATTGCGTAAGAAAGAGATAACATTCCGGTAAACCATTTTCCAATTCTTTTTTTGTATTCTACTTCCACTCCCCTTGATTTTGCATAATCCAAATTTGCATAAGTAGTAAATGATTGAGTGGCAAATCTGGCTGAAGTAATTTTAGCTGTTCTTGTTCTAACGTAGTCAAAAATATCTTTATAGTATGCGGTTACCGTAAGTACATCATCTGTTGAAAACTGATTTTTTATTCCCAACTCATATGCAACTGTAGTTTCAGCATCTAAATTCGGATTTCCAAAACTTTGGAAAGACGATTGAGCATTAGTCGGGCTTAATTTTGCATAAATATATTTTGGATTAGGCCATTTGCTAAAGTGTCCATAAGAGAAAAATAAAACTTGATTATCTGTAATCGGATGAGATATTCCCAGTCTAGGACTTAATCTCGCTTTGAATCTATTGCCATTAAACCACTTAAAAGTATCTTCCTTGTATTGTTCTCTGATTTCATCAGGTATTGTTATAACATCCTGATTCTCAACAGCATCATCAACATATTTACCTGGGAACCAATAATCCAGTCTAAGTCCAAAGTTTAAAATCATTCCGCTAAAATTTATATTGTCCTGAGCATAAAATGATCCCTTTGCGGGGTGAACTTTATATATATCATTATTAAGACCTAACTCACCAATCCAAGGTTTATAGATATCAATAACCTGCATTTCCTGAAAAATTAAATTAAACCCGGCTTTAAATTTATTTTTTTCATCAAAAAAACTTGTTAAATCACCCTTAATAGAAAATTCATCAATATAATGATCCCGCCAGGTATATGGATTTCCAACATCCCAAAATCCATCCCCCGGGATTACGCCAATAGTATCAGTATCTGCATTATAATATTCAATCGGAAAAGTAACTATATCTTTTGGCTCGGTATATTCAAACCATGATTTACCATTAGCATCTGCACGTAAGTTTGAAAAAAACTTGTTCAATTTTAGTGTATAAAATGTACTGGAATTTAAAGTATGTGTCCATGTTACAGAATTGTACGTATTATTATGAGTAAAAACATTCGCCTCATCTAAATTATTCTGAAAAGTATATTGGTAACCCGGACTAGGTTCAACATATTCTAAATTCGACTGAAGAGATTGAGAATTTTGATTTATGCTGACTGATTGATTGTAAGAATAAGCCAATTTCATTGTTGGTGAAAGAGAATAAGTTAATTTCCCCAACCAAAACCAACTATTTTCAGCTCGTGGAGCAAATCTGGTTCCATGAAATGTGGAAGAGTAAAGTTGTTTTGCAGTAGGTTTATAATACCCTTGCGTTATCCCATCACTAATTCCCATATAAAAACTTGAAAAGAAAGTCAGTTTACCGGGAATATTTAAGCCAAGCGCGGGTAATAAATAAGTTGTTATTGGTTCCGGACCACTTAAATTTGCTTCAGCAACATCCAAATTAAAAACATGAGAGGAAGATTTATTCCCAAAATTATCTTTTTTGTAGGACAGAGAACCTGAATATCTTTCCCCACCCTCTCTAGTTTTTACATTAATTACTCCGGATGTAGCCTGGCCGTATTCGGCATTAAATCCACCTGTAATAACTTCAACTTCTTCAATCGCATTTGCACTTAACTGTAATCCGAATCCTGTTCCGGCTAATGGATCTTGTATAGATACTCCATCCAATAAAAATGCATTTTCATATGATCTTCCTCCTCTTATATGAATTGCATTATCCGATTGAACAACTCCAGCCTGTTGTGTTACTAAGTCTTTAACATTTTCTATAACTGCAACTTCAATTTCGTCTCTGCCAATTGATTTTATGCTTTGGGTTTCTTCGGCATCAACAAGAGGTTTCTCACCTACAACAATAACATCTTGTTCCATGGTAAGAACTGTTTCTTCCATGTTTATATCAAGTTGAGTTGTTCTATTTGCAATAACTTCAATTCCGGTAAACAACATCTGTTTAAATCCAATAAGAGTTGTCTTTACCGTATAATTTCCAGGCGTTATGCCCTCAATCGTATAATTGCCGTCAAAATCCGTAGCCGCACCATGATAAGTTCCTTCAAGTATAACATTTACACCTGGTAATGCCTCATTTGTAATATTATCAATAATTTTTCCTTGTATTTTTCCTGTATTCTGAGCAAGAATTATTTGTTGAAAGAAAAGTAATATGACAATTATTCTTTTCATTGATTAAGTCCGAATTCATCAACAAAAATCTGCTGAAGTAAATCACCAACATTAGCATTTGCATCACATTGATGTAATGGTAATCCAATAAAGAAAAGATTTTTCGTATTATTCATAAAAGCAATTTCACCATTTATCTGCGAACTGGTCAGATCATAAACATTAGAAGAAGTAATAGCACTCACTGTAAAAGTTCTTACAGATCCAATAGTTGATTGAGTTTTAAGAGTTGGGTAGCTACTAAAACTACTTGTCGGGATAATATTTGCTCCTAAAAACATAAATGAAAGAGGATCATTTGAACTAAAGCTCTCTATCGGCAAGAATGTTTGAATAATAGGAGTAGAAAATTCAAAGGTACCGGAAGAATCTTGGAACGTCATTGAAAAAGCTATTTTCCCGCCATTTTGTATATAACTTTGAGTAACTAAGTTTGTTAGATCTAAGCTTGGACTTGAATCAGAATACCAAAATATTTTTTTAAATAAGCTTAAAGTATTTCTAAAAGTTATAGATTCATATGGTAGAACCGTATTCTCGATATCCAGAACATCAAATTTTGATTCTGCAAAAGAATTAAATTTTTCCTCATAAAAATCTGTTGCATCAGAACCATTTGAAAAGTCATCAATGATAAGAAGTTCACCTTTTGGTTTTGATACATACCAATTTCTTTCTGCATCAGGTAACGGTAAAAACTTTGACTTTGCACCGCTGTTATCAACGCCTCTTACAAACAATCTATTATTATCATCCAATACTAGATTATTAAGTTTTTTTTCAAATAATTTATTTTCATCAGCATTAATAAATACGTCCATTTCAGGATTAGCTGAGTTTAAATCATTAATTATAAGTGAGACTAATCTTGTAGATCCGGATAGGACTATAAAATCAGTCGTATCATTTAACGAAAGGTGAATTTCGGAAATTGTTTCATTACCATCAAGATCAAACGCATCCCAACCAACTGTAATAATCGGAAACGATCTGTCGGGAAGTACGCTCAAATCATTCCATTCAATTTCCGGAGAAGAATTTTTAATAGGGAAAATTTGAGAAGCAGGCGAACTATCAATAGCTCCTAGATCATTATAGGGTTCACCATCATCATAAATTCCATTTGAGTTTAGATCGCTAAAAGGTTCAGCCCCTATATTCGCTTCCCCAATAAACACCTGTTCATCAAATTTACCATTGCCGGCATTATCTACGGAAGCCACAAAAAAACTAAAGGAAGTATCAACGGTTCCAATTGGAAGGGCAAATATTGAGTCGTTGGAAGTCGTGTAACTCCAGTTATCATCAATACCTTCCCACTTTAATAGATAGCCAATAACTAATCCGTCTTTATCATCACCCCACCAGTGTACTTGTAGTCTACTTTTCTGCTGACTAATATCCGAATCAGTGTAAAGGAATAAATGAGTTTCCGGTTCTTGATTTTCAATAGCAGAATCATTTATACTCTCATCGCAACTGATAATAAGAGATAGGAGAAACAAAATGTATATTTTATTAATTATTCTCAATTTTATCTTTGTCATAGAGACGCATTATCATGCGTCTCTACAATATTATATTATTTTATTAACATCATTTTTTTTGTTTGATAAAAATTACCTGCTTTCAATGAGTAAAAGTAAACTCCTGAAGTAAATTCACTGGCATCGAATTGAATTTCATAATTTCCCGGTTTTTGATTTTTATTAACAAGAGTTTTAACTTCTCTTCCAAGAACGTCGTAAATTTTTAAAACTACGTTTGAGTTTAGCGCTAATGACTCATTAGGAATATTATATTCAATTATTGTACTTGGATTAAAAGGATTAGGATAATTTTGCGATAATGAATATTGCTCAGGTAATACTTCATTTTTTTCTACATCAGTAACATGCCCAGCAAAATCATCATTTTTTCTTGGCACTAATTTATAGTTACTGAATGAATAAAATAAAATTCCTGTAATACTCTCAAATGTGTTACCCGTTTCTATTCTAATTCCGGAATTCTCTTGAGAAACATCCCAATAATTATTGTACTCATGAGTTCCATCTTGTAATTCCAATCTCATTTGAACATTTGAAGTGTCCGTAATAAATATTTCACCAAAATTTCTACTACCGCCACTTCCTTGATCAGGTCCGGTATCTCCATCAGCATTGTCATCAAGAATAGTTACATTTTCTATTTTAACCAATACACCTTCATAAGATTCTGCAGGTAAAGTATTTCCTGCACTAGTTCCAATATCACTTGTACTGATAATAAGTGGTAAGGGGAGCTCTAATCCCGTACCATTTGGAGTAATTTGAACACCATTATCCAAAGTACCAATTCTAGTTATTCCAAAGCTTTCGTTTACTAAACCGGTAACCGATATTTTGTCACCCCTTCTCACGTTATCGGCATCTACACCAAAAATCTGTATTCCACTCCACTGGCTTGAGCCATCTTGCAAATAAACTTGAGGACCGATGTTTGCTCCATCTCCTTCAATATCCGTAGTATCTGTTGAAACTATACCCGAAACCGTAACCACATAATTATTATAACCACTAAACCCACTACCAAAAGGCGAATATTGAACATCCATAATTGTTAATGGTCTATCAAGTACCATATAAAAATAGCTGTTAGCAGGATTTGACGGGCTTGTTGCAACAAAATCATTTGAATCGACGGCAGAAATATAATATCTAACTAGTGAGGAATCATTTGAAGCAGGTATGGATGCTGTCCAAATAGAATCGGTCATATCAGTAAGTGGCATATCAACTTCTAAATAATCAGCATCATTTATACTATAGTTAAGTTTCACACTCTTAATTGCAGCAGTTAAATCTTCATCAACAATTCTTGCGCTAACTGATACTTCTTCTCCGTAGCCAACAACACCTTTATCTCTTTCAACCTCAGATATATTTGGAGCACTCTCTCCAAAGACAATATCATCAGGATAAACGGGATTTAAGATAAACCAACCGTATTGACTTCCGGTTCGAGTTTCAATGTATCCTCTAATACTTGTAACACTTGTTCCCGCAGATGGAGGAACGTATCCATTTCTATAATAATTTCCTTTATTGTAAACTACCATACTAGTGTTGTTTTCATCAAAAACTCTAAAAGTACCGGAACCAACAGCACTTGGATCAGAAGTTGTTAGATTTTTAAACTCAACATATACTCCTTCCCATTTTTCGGCTAAATAATTTGGAGTAGGAGTACCGGTTTCAAATAATGAATCTAAAGTCAATTGAACCGGTTTTGGCCTATCCATTTGTCCAATTACATTTGAGGCATCAAAACTAATTATGTCCAATTCAGTTGTAGTAAAATATTCAACAACCTCAGCTGTAATATTTATAATTAAACCGGAATCAAGCTTCGCAAATGCTTCGGGAACTTCAGCTCCTGGAAATCGAGTTAAAACCCCGGACCATTCTGTTTCGTTTACATCCTGCAAATAAATTGCAGGTGCTCCAGCTGAAAGCATTTCCCCATCATCAACAACAGTGTTGAAATATGGAGAGTTCATCACTACTCCGGTAACTATAACCGTATCGCCAAGTAATGTGGGAGCAGGTTCCGTATTTAAAGCTCCATAGTGCAGTAACGAATCATTTGGAGCAAAGTTCACATCCTTAATTGTAACTTCGGAATATTGTGCAATCATTTGTGATGCAATTAACGTCAATAGAAAGAGTAGATATTTTATTTTCATTTTCTCATCCTTATTTAATTACTAAAAATTTTCCCCGTTTTATATTGCCACTATCCATATTTTTGACAGTAAAGAGATAAAGGCCGGTTGCCACTGCCTGGTCGCTTTTTGTAATTAAATCCCAAGCATGTTCCCCACCGGACATTTGTTGTTTTCCATCTTTAGAAAAAGTTTCAAACCATCTTAGATCAGAGCCGTTACTATTCTGATCATGATAAATCTTCTGCACAACATCTCCTGACAATGTATAAATGGTTATCTCACATTCTCTAGGAAGATTATAAAAATAAATCTTACGTAATCTTTCAGAATTTCCATCCCAATAAGCATTTCCATAATATGGATTTGGGTAAACTCCTACTTTCACATCCTTATCCGCAGTTGGCGGTGTGCCCGGAATAACTTTTTGAAGATTAGCTAATGGTCCGCTTTCAAGACTTTCCAGATTATTCTCCGGATCCCCTTGATCAAAAGCAGTAACCGAATAAATATACTGCCATCCATTTAATTGATTTTCTATATCAAATCTGTACCAATATTCTGTTTCATCACCAGAAAATATCATTGGTTCATCTAATTCTATAAAGTTAAATCCGGTATTAAATCCTATATCATTTCCCATGCTGTCAAATTCAGCAACTTCAATAAGAGATGCATTAATATTTTGTGCTTCTGTTAAATCGAACCCTGGATTTGTTCTGTAAATTTTATATCCCTCAAAATCTTTAATTGCAGAAATAGGATCAATTGATTCTTCAGCTCTTTTATCCCAATAAATTGTAACCGACTGATTATTGGGAATAACTTTTACTATTGGAGGAGTTGGAGGAGCAGGTAAAATAAATCTTGTAATTGTGCCATCACCGTCTAAATCCTCATCAGGATCTAAAATTCCATTTCCGTTTTTATCCTCACCATTATATGCTCTAAGAGCCCAACCTGCATTAAGGAAGAATTCTTCTTTTTGTTCTCTGGTATCAAAAGATGGTAGGTCGGTTCCGGTCTTTTTTGCAGCTACAATTGCAAACGAAACATTAACGGAATCTCCAGGCGGAAGAGCCTCTCTAATTTCAGCGGATATCAACATTGATCTATTACTTGGAGTAACAATGTCTTCCGGCTCAATTGCTTGTCCTACTCCAAATCTATTTTCCCCACCGTAAAAACCTAACATTTTTTGAAATCGCTGAACATCATTTTGCGGAGCAAAATAGTTTGGATCGGTAGTGTTCCGGAATTGCCAATTAACAAAATTTATCGAATCTATATCCATATTCGATCCTAGGAATTGTATCCCTACATAACTATCAGTAAATCCTATGTCACCCGCAGCATCAAATTCATAAGCAATATTTAACGAATCACTATAACCGTTTCCACCTTTATTATAAAACGCACTTCCCGTACGGGGTGATGTTACATTAGTATTCCTCACAACCGTATCAGTCCATAATCCAATATGAAGGCTGTCAAGATATTTATCAGTTGTATTTTTAATCCAATAATTCATTATTACAAAGAAGTCGGCAAATGGGAAATTCCATACGTAGCTCTCTAGATGAATACTAACTCCAAGCGGTCTGTGATCGACTATTAATTCACCATTACTTAAAAAAGTGTTGGTATCTACAAAATCCATTACAAAATCTTGATGTGAAATAGCATTTGGATCAAAAAACTTTGAATCAATCAGCGAAGAACGTTCTCTAACAAAGGAGCCGGATTCACTCGTATATTCGAATCCTCCACCTCTAGCAGATACGGATGAAGCATCTACCGCGCCTGTGGTTACAAAGGGTCCATTTCTGTTCGAGCCTGTTTCACTATCACTTATATAAGCCCCAATCCATAGTCCGCCATCAAATAAATGTTCAATTCCACTTCCTATCGGGTACTCACAAGATGGTTGCTGTGGCCATAAACTAAAGCCGTGTCCGTATGTACCAAAATTAGTAACGGTTAATCCAATGTTACCTGTATTGGTATACTTTGTATTGTCGTCATCGAGAGCTTTACTTAATCTTTGTTGACTTGTTTGTGCAACAATTAAAGAAGTTAGTGTAAATAAGAATAGTAAAAATTTCTTCATAGTCAAAAATATAATAAAAACCAGGGCTTAAGATACAATCCTTAATTAAGATATTCAAACCATTTATTACAAAAAAAAACCCGCACAAATGCACGGGCAAAAATTAGAAATTTTATGTTTTATCGGACTAAGAAACTACGCTAGCTTCTTCAACCATTTCCATTCCTCTTCTTAGTGCTTGTTCATTAAGAGGTAATAAATGGTGGTATCTTTCCGGTAATACTTGTTTCAAACCTTCAAGAATATTACTTATTTCAATAATAGGCTTCTTTTTCAGAAAACCGCCCAGCATTATCATATTCATAATTTTGGTATTTTTCATTTGAGCGGCTTCTTTCGTTGCATTAATACCAATTATTTCTATATCTTCTCTAGTTGGAGGATGAATTACATTATTTGATTCAAAAAGTAAAAATCCACCAGGTTTTACAGCACTTTCAAATTTATCTACGGATGGTTGATTTAAAGCAATTACAGAATCAAATTTGGAAATAATTGGAGAACTGATTTTGGAATCGCTAACAATTGCTATACAGTTAGCAGTTCCACCTCTCATTTCCGGACCATATGACGGCATCCAGCTAACTTCTTTCTCTTCAATCATTCCGGAATAGCAAAGAATCATTCCCATTGATAAAACACCTTGACCGCCAAATCCGGCAATTACAATTTCTTCAGTCATAATTATTTCCTCCCATTTGGTGTTTTAATATCGCCCAAAGGATAAAACGGCAGCATATTTTCATCGAGCCAATGATTTGATTCTAAAGGTGTCATTTTCCAGTTTGATGGGCAATTTGAAACTATTTCAACAAAACACGTTCCATTTCCCTCTTTTTGTAATTCGAACCCTTTTCTAATTGCTCTTTTTGCTTTTCTTACATTTCCCGGTTTATGTACTGATTGCCTTGTTACATATTGAGTTCCCGGCAGCTGAGCAATTAGTTCCGTAATTTTAAGTGGTGCCCCCATTGTTTCAACATCTCTACCAAATGGAGAAGTTGTAGATTTCATTCCTTCAAGTGTAGTAGGGGCCATTTGTCCGCCTGTCATACCATAAATGCCATTATTTATGAATAAGAACAATATATTTTCCCCTCTGTTACAAGTGTGAATGGTTTCGCCGGTACCAATTGCAGCTAAATCACCATCCCCTTGGTAAGAAAATACATATTTTTCAGGCATAACTCTTTTAATGCCGGTTGCTGCAGCAGAAGCTCTGCCGTGGGCTGCTTCCGACATATCTATATTTAAATAATTATATGCAAGTACGGAACATCCAACAGGAGCTACACCAATTGTTTCACTTTGGATCCCCATTTCGTCGATAACTTCTGCAATTAATCTGTGAACTACACCGTGTCCGCATCCTGGACAATAATGCATATCAACATCGAGTAAAGTTCCGGGTTTTTCATATACTATATTTTCTTTTATACAAAGATCATCTTCTGCTCTTAGAGTGTGTTCGTAGTGATCATCATCGATCAAGGCTTTTTCGTTCATATGGCAGCTCCTACTAATTTTTCTTCAAGTACTTTTAATATTTCTTCCGGATCCGGTACAATTCCACCCATTCTTCCATAAAATTCAATAGGAATTTTACCATTAACTGCTAACCTAACATCTTCAACCATCTGCCCTGCATTCATTTCAACATCAAGCATTCCATGGACTTTATCGGCATATTGGTTAATTATTTCATAAGGAAACGGGAATAAGCTAATTGGTCTCAAAACTCCAACTTTAATCCCTTTTTCACGAGCCAATTGAGCGGCTTTTGTACATATTCTGGCAACTAATCCGTAAGCAGTAATAATATAGTCGGCATCATCACAATCAATTGCTTCGTATCTAATCTCATTTTTTTCAATTTCTTTATATTTTTTCTGAAGATGAATATTTATTTCTTCCATCTGTTCAGCTTTTAGATGCAATGAAGTAACAACGTTTTTCTCTTTGCCTTCTTTTTTGCCGGTCAAAGCCCAATCTAGCTCCTCAAAAATTCTCTCTTTTTGAGGATTGAGTTCAACTTTCTCCATCATTTGACCAAGAGCTCCATCTGTAAGAATCAAGACCGGATTTCTATATTTATATGCTAAATTAAACCCTTCTTCAACAAAATCCGCCATTTCTTGAACTGTAGCCGGGGCCAAAACTATAAGTCTATAATCTCCGTGACCACCACCTTTCACTGATTGAAAGTAATCTCCCTGTCCTGGTTGTATTGTTCCTAATCCGGGGCCGCCGCGGTTAACATTTACTAATAAGCATGGCAGTTCGGCACAAGCAATATAAGAGACACCTTCCATCATCAGACTCATACCCGGACTTGACGAAGATGTCATAATTTTTTTACCGGTACCAGCAGCTCCGTAAACCATATTAATAGAAGCAATCTCACTTTCTGCTTGTAATACAACCATTCCGGTGCGTTTTTCCGCTTCACGGCTAAGATATTCTAATACCTCGGATTGTGGGGTAATGGGGTATCCAAAATAAGCATCGCAGCCGGTTCTAATTGCAGCCTCAGCTAATGCCTCATTTCCTTTCATTAATTTTAATTCTCTCATTCGTTTACCTCAATATTCATGTCTTGAGATATATTTTCTATTTTTGCAACTTGTTTTTTACCTTTAACAGTTTTTCTATAAACGGTAATTCCACCTTCGGGACAAACTAATGCGCAGTTTGTACAGCCCGTACAATTATCCTGAACTTTTACAATATAGAGATAACCTTTATTATTTACTTGGCGGGATCTCTCAAGGCTACCTTGGGAACAAGCTTCAATGCAAAGTTCACACCCTTTGCATTTTTCGATATCAATAATGATATCTCCTTTAACTTTTGCCATAATATCTCCATTAAATTTCTTCTTATACCGTTAAATATATAAGTTTTATGCCAAAAAGTTAACAAATATTCGAAATTATTAATCTATCCAGAATGTTTGTTTAAGTTAAATAGATGCATTCTTTTAAAAAAGATAGCGTAACTTATTAGTTAGATTTTAATTTTTCGTTACCACTTTTGAGAAAACCTACATATTAATGAGAATGAATACTGTAAAAATTATATCTAAACATGCTTTTCAGCATGGTAAGAACTTCTAACTAATGGCCCGGATTCGACTGCCTGAAATCCCAATTTTTTACCCTCATCGGTAAATAATTTGAATTCTTCTAAGGTTACATATCTATCCACAGGTAAGTGTTTTTTTGTAGGTTGTAAATATTGTCCTATTGTCATAATATCACAATTATGATTTTTCAACTCCCTCATTAATTCAATAACTTCGTTTGTTTCCTCACCAATTCCAACCATAATTCCACTTTTTGTCTTTAATCCTTTGGAACTAAACCATTTTATAAGATCCAAACTTCTTTGAAAATCTGCTTGAGGTCTAACCGCATGATATAATCTTGGAACTGTCTCTAAATTATGATTCAAAATATCGGGTGGATTTTGCATAATAATATTAAATGCTTCAACATCACCTTGAAAATCCGGGATTAAAATCTCAATAGTACAAGTAGGTGCTTTTTCTCTAATTAACTCAACACATTTAGAGAATATTGCTGCACCACCATCTTTTAATTCATCTCTATTGACAGATGTAATAACAACATGTTTTAATCCTAAATCAATAACCGATTGTACAACTCTACTAGGTTCATCCCAATCAACAAACATTGGTCTGCCTGTTTTCACATCACAAAATCCGCATGTTCTCGTACAAGTATCACCCAATATCATGTAGGTAGCTGTTCTATTATTCCAGCACTCGGCTAAATTCGGGCATTTTGCTTCTTCACAAACCGTATTTAATTTTGATTTTCGCATCATTGAGAGAACTTCTCTGTAATTATCACCGGAGGGTAATCTGACCTTTAACCAATCCGGTCTTCTTCCTAACCCTTCTTTTTCTTTCTCTACAGTATCTCTATATTCACGCTGATGCTTATTTAATTTCATTATTTACTTTCATTAATTTTAATATATGTAGAAAGATATGAAAAAAAAGAGTGCGTTGTTAAGTCCAATACTTATCGCTAATTTGTTATATTTATATTATTAAGAGTTAGGAGTATGAATTATTTGTCATCTCGAAATGACAAAATAAAAATAAAATGTTATGTTTTGTCCAAGTTGTAAATATCCAATGTTAGTATTAGAATTTGAAGGAGTTGAGACCGATTTCTGTTCAAATTGTGAAGGAATTTGGCTTGATGCTGGTGAACTTGAATTATTTCTTGAAGATTCCCAAGATAAAGAGGAATTACTCAATTCATTTTCAGATGCTAAAAAAAATAGAGAGAAAAAAGTAAGGTGCCCAATTTGTAGTAAAAAAATGAATAAAACATTAGTGAGTTCAGACAAAGATATTGTTCTCGACGAATGTAAAAATGGCCACGGGCTTTGGTTTGATAGAGGCGAAATACTTGAAGTTATAAAACGAGGCTCAATTAATAAAGATAATAATATAATTAGAGTTATTGGAGATATGTACAAAAACGAGATAAAAGAAAAGTAAGGATTATTCTATCATGTCATTCTGAGACGGCTTTATGTCGAAGAATCTTTAAACGCTATTCTAATTAGTTTAGATACTTCGCTTCGCTCAACATGACAAAAAAATGAATCAAGAAACAAAGATGAAAAGCTAGAATTAATAATAATGATAGTCGTCATTCTGAGACAGCTTTAATGTCGAAGAATCTATTGTAATATTTATGAACAAAAATTATTATGTATACATTCTTTCAAATTATTCGAAAACTCTATATACGGGTGTTACAAATAATCTTCAAAGAAGAATTTTTGAGCATAAAAATAAATTATTCAAAGGATTTAGTTCAAAGTATAACTTAACCAAACTAGTTTATTATGAAGTTGCTGAAGATATAAATTCAGCAATAAAAAGAGAAAAACAGATTAAAGGTTGGTTGAGAAAGAAAAAAATAGCTCTTATAGAATCAGATAATTTAGAGTGGAAAGATCTAAGCGAAGAATGGCGTTAAGATGCTTCGTTTCACTCAGCATGACAAACAGCTAATTAAGAAATTGTAATTGAGTATATTTATACATTATGTCATTCTGAGACGGTTTATGTCGAAGAATCTTTAAACGTTATTCTAATTAGTATTAGATACTTCGCTTCGCTCAGTATGACAAAAAAATGAATTTAGAAACTAAGATGAAAAGTAAGAAACAATATTAATACTGGCCGTCATTCTGAGACAGTTTTTTGTCGAAGAATCTTTAACGTTATTCTAATAGTTTAGATGCTTCGCCCATGCCTTCGGCAGATAAATCTGCTCAGCATGACAAAAAGAATAATTAAGAGGTTAAGATAAAAAGTGAAAAGTATAATAAATTTTAACAAAAACTCTCAGGAGGAAAAATGAGTGGATTTCTAATTTTTGTAATAGTTGTTGCAGTAGTTGCAATTTATGCAGTTCAGATTTACAATTCATTGGTACGTCTGCGTAATCAGGTTAAGAATGCCTGGTCACAGATTGATGTTCAGCTTAAAAGAAGACATGATCTTATTCCAAATTTGATAGAGACGGTTAAGGGTTATATGACTCATGAAAGGGAAACTCTTGAGAATATAACTAAAGCCCGAAGTGCTGCAGTAGATGCATCATCGGTTGCTGATAAATCTCAAGCTGAGTCGCAATTATCCGGAGCTCTTGGAAAATTTAATTTGGTTGTTGAAAATTATCCCGACTTAAAAGCAAACCAAAATTTTCTGGAACTTCAGGAAGAGTTAACCTCAACAGAAAATAAAATTTCCTTTGCCCGTCAAGCTTACAATGATCAGGTATTATTCTATAATAATAAAATTGAAATGTTCCCTTCCAATATTCTTGCAGGTATGTTTAATTTTATAAAAGAGGAATTTTTTGAAATTGAAGTTGAAGCTGAAAGAGAAGTTCCCAAAGTTGAATTTTAAGCATTAATTAAAGTCATGCATTTTAATGTTATTGTCATATTGAGCGGAGCGAAATATCTCATACTTAGAGATTCTTCACTTCGTTCAGAATGACGATGTTTTTTTTACTTTTAACTCCCGCCTCGGCGGATTAATTAAACTTTTGACTTTTGACTTATTATGTGGGAATTAATTCAAGCAAATAAACGTCGTTCAATTCTACTATTTATCGGAATGGGAATTATTCTTATTCTCCTTGGATATTTTTTCGGTTTAACTTTTTTAGGGGAACAAGGTGGACCGTTTGGAGTCTTTTTAGCACTAATTATTTGGAGTGTTCTTTCATTAATTAGTTATTTTGCCGGAAGCAAAGTTATACTATCCCTTAGTAATGCAAAAGAAGTTACAAAAGACGTTCATCCCCAACTATTTAATATTGTTGAGGAAATGACAATTGCATCAAACCTACCTAAAATGCCTAAAATATTTATTGTTAACGAACAAGCGCCAAATGCATTTGCCACGGGAAGAAACCCGGAGAATAGTGTTGTTGCAGTTACTGCCGGTTTATTAAGTCAGTTAAATAGAGATGAGTTACAAGGAGTAATTGCCCACGAAATAGCTCATATAATAAACAGAGATATTTTGTTTATGACCTTTGCCGGAATAATGCTTGGAGCAATTGTTATAATCTCGGAAATTTTTCTTCGTGGTTATTGGTTTGGAGGAAGTTCTCTAAACCGGTATAAAAATAAATCGGGTGGTGGACAAGAGCAAATCATAATAATGGTTGTTGCACTTGTATTTTCTATATTGGCTCCAATATTAGCGCGTTTTCTCTACTTTGCGATATCTAGGAAAAGAGAGTATTTAGCTGATGCCAGTGGAGTGAGATTAACCAGGTATCCTGAAGGATTGGCTTCAGCGCTTGAAAAACTTTCTCAAAACAGATTTAATCTTCGCTCGGCAAATAAAGCTACCGCGGGGATGTATATTGTAAATCCACTGAAGAAAAAAGGAAAACAAATTTCAAATTTATCCAGCACCCACCCGCCTTTAACAGAAAGAATTAAAATATTACGTGGAATGATGCATGGCGCTGATTTTGCCGATTATCAGACTTCCTATAATAAAACAAAAAATAATTCTGAAAATATTATTCCGCCATCAGGATTAAAGACAACAAAGGATATTCCAATTTTAGGTGATATTATACCAACTGCTAATCTTACGGAAAAAGAAACTCAGCGTAAACTTGGCAATATTGTTATGGGAGTTAATGGATACAGTTTCTATAATTGTAATTGTGGTGTTACAATAAAAGTTCCGCCTACCTTAGAAAATCAAACTGTTAAATGTCCGAGGTGCGGTGAGGTTAAAGTAAAAAACTAAACACTCCCATCCTTAAAGCTTTCATGCGTTTCTTCAGCAATTTTAAGAAATGGCCTGCCAGCATACCATCTACTAATCTATGACAATTACTTAAGGATATGTACATATTGGTTTAATCTCTATTCTGCCTTACCACTAATATTAATTACAACATATATGGTGATTATAAAATGTTAACTTTTAGTGAATTGAGTAATTTTTTTCTGAAATATATTCTCAGCTAATTAAATAATTAGGTAAAAATTTATTGAGATGGAAGATTACAATAAGGTTTACAAATTAATTTTGAGATTTAATAAAATTTTACTTGACAAATAACCGACTAGTTGGTATATTTGAATCATGAAAAAAGGAAATGTAAAAGAAAAATTAATGAATTCAGCATTTGAAAGTTTTCTTGTTAAGGGTTATACGGCAACAAGAGTGGATGAAGTTTGTAAGAATGCGGGTGTTAGTAAGGGCAGTTTTTTTCATTATTTTAAAAGTAAAGAAGAGTTAGCAATAGCCGTTCTAGAAGATTATTACACGAAAGCAACTGCAAAATTTGCAGGCGGTGATTATATTAAGGAAATTGATCCAATTGAACGTGCATACAGATTTGTTGATTTTGCCGATGCTGCAGCTATGGAGTTTTGGGGAAAAGGTTGTTTATTTGGAAATTTTGTAACAGACTTGAAAGTTGCCGGTACGGAAATTGAAAAAAGAGTGGAAAATGTATTTAGAACATTGGTTAAAAGTTTTTCTTTAGTTATGGAACCAATTGCAAATCTTGATAAAACAGGTGAAGGACCATCTGCAGTTGAGTTATCTGAACAATTTTTAATGGCTGTTGAAGGAGCAATAGTATTAGGCAGAGCTTATGATGAACCTGAAAAAGTTAGACAAGGAATTAAGGCTTTTAGAAATTACTTGGATTTAATTGTAAAAAGGAATTAAAAATTTTTATCTAAAAAATATACCAACTAGTTGGTTTTTATTAATAAAAGAGGAGCAAAAATGAAAAAACTAAACATATTTTTATTCGGATCGTTGTCATATACAATATTTTTCGGAGTATTTCTTTACTGGATTGGTTTCACTATTAATTTTATTGTCCCAAAAGGAATTGATGATGGTGAACAAATAACAACTTTATCAGCAATTATAATAAATACTCTTTTGGTTTTACTTTTCGGATTGCATCATTCTATATCAGCACGTCAAGGGTTTAAGGACTTAGTTTACAAGTTCATTCCAAAAGCGGCTGAAAGAAGTTTTTATGTTTTAATTTCCAGTGTTATTGTTGGATTCATGTTCTGGCAGTGGAAACCAATCCTTACCTCAATCTGGTTCGTAGAAAATGGTATTGCAACAAATTTATTATATGGACTTTATGCTATTGGATGGGTAATAATGTTAATTTCAACATTTTTAATAAATCATTTCGAATTATTTGGCCTACAACAGATTTATAATAATTTTCGTAATAAAGAGATGAAAAACGCATCATTTAAAACCCCATTCTTATATAAATTAGTAAGGCATCCAATGATGGTTGGGATTTTTATCACTTTCTGGGCAACACCAAATATGACATTAGGACACTTATTATTCTCCATTTTAATGTCTGTTTATATTCTTATAGGTGTTTATTATGAAGAAAGGGATCTATTAAAAGTATTCGGAAATAAATACCGAAAATATCAATCTAGAGTACCTGTATTGATACCCTTTATTAAACCAAACAAAAGTTCAAACAAAGAATTATCACTAACATGATTGAAAATACTTCTGCACTAAGAATCCTAATATATTTGGGATTCTTTTCGCGGAAATTTTCTGAAACAGAAAACAAAAATAGTTTAATAAATAAGGAACAAAATTTTTAATAATATTTTCAAAAGGTGGAAATAAAATGGAAAAGAAAAACGTTTTTTTAGTAATAGCAGATATAAGCGGGTACACAAAATTTACACAACAAAATAAATCAGACATTAGAGATACGGAAAGGATAATTTGCGAATTATTAGAAAGTATAATTGATGCAACTAATGAAAAGTTAGTATTTTACGAACACGCAGGGGATGCAGTAACATTTTATGCAGAATCCGATAAAAGCGGTAAGACCGCAAATTTAATATTTCAGCAGGTTGAACAAATGATTAAAGCTTTTAATAATAAAAAATATGTTCTGTTAAATGAAGCTGATGTTAAAGAAAAAGATTTGGCTAAAGAACTTAAAAAGCTATACCTAAAAACTATTGTACACCATGGAGAGGCACTATTTACAAAGGTTAAAGGTATTATAAAAGTTGCTGGTCAGGATGTAATAATAGCTCATAAGTTATTAAAAAACTCAGCCAGAGTAAAACAATATATTTTAACTACAAAAAATTTCAGCTCATTAGATGGCTTCATATCAAAATATAAATCGCAAAAAATTTCGGAAACGTATGCAGGTTTAGGAAAAGTTCATGCATCAATTTACAACACTATACCTGGTATATACAAAAACAGTAATTCGATTAATAGATTTATAATACGATTAAAAAGAATTGTTAAAATTAAATATTATAAGACAAATAAATATTTATGGAATATTATAGAAAACTATGCTAATATTGATAGAGTTATATGGAATTATTAAAATTATAGATAATTAAAAAAAATCGAATGTTTAAAAAACATTAATAAATATGGAAAAAGAATTAATTAGCGAATTTGCAAAAATAGTAAGAGCATCCACAATAAAAAGATTAGTGAAAGTGCCGGAGAATTATGAAAACTGGAAAATTAAATCCGACTCCTTGAGTTTTGCAGAGATAACAAAACACCTTATAGATATTGATAACTGGATACTCTCTAAAATTCAAGATCCTTCTTTTAAGTCAATTGAAACTCAAACTGCAAGGATAGAATTTTGTAAAAGAGAAAAATATTTAGATCTAATTGATGAATTGCAGGAATCGCTTGTTAAAAAACCAGAATTCATTGATAAAATGACTGAGGAAGATTTGCAAATAACTATTTATGATGATAGTCTTTCCAAGAATATCCCGACTTCCCTATTCATCCTTCGAAGAAATCTGGATCATGAAATCCATCACCGTGGGCAGATAGCACTTTATTTAAATATGCTAAAGCAGAATAAATAACAAATATCTGGATGAAAAAATAATTAAATAGAACCTACATCAAAATTTTCTAGAGTTTCTTTAACATTTTTAAGAAATAATCCGCCCAGCATACCATCTACTAATCTATGATCATGGCTTAAGGATAAATACATCATAGGTTTAATACCAATTGTGTCTTGTCCATCTACACTAATAACAACCGGTCTTTTAACGACAGCACCAACACCAAGAATAGCAACTTCCGGCTGATTAATTATTGGAGTACCAAATAAAGCCCCAAATACTCCATAATTGGTAATAGAAAAAGTTCCATCCATTATGTCATCTGGAGTTAAGCCTTTATTTCTGGACCTGTAACTTATATCTGCAATTGCTTTTGCTAATCCTCTAATATTTTTTTCATCAGCATTTTTTATGTTAGGTACAATTAGTCCGTTCGGATCAACAGCTACGGCAATTCCTAAATTAATATCCTTTTTTAATACAATATCTTCACCATCAATTGATGAATTTACAAGCGGATATTCCTTTAGAGCCTTAATTGTCGCATAAGAAATAAATGCCATATAAGTAAGTTTGAAATTTTCTTCTTTCTGTAATCTTTCTCTATTAGCTTCTATAAAATTATGAATGACCGTCATATCAACTTCCATAACTTCGGTAACATGGACTGAAGTATCTCTACTTCGGATCATATGTTCCATTATTTTTTTACGGATATTATCCATTGGAACTATTTCAGTACCTGTACCGAAGCTTGGAGTACTAATGGAAGGAGCTGGAGTTGACTGAACATTCCCTTTATTTTGCAGGTAATTTAATAAATCTTTTTTTGTAACCCTTCCCCCTATTCCCGATCCATTAATTGCCTCCAGTTCAGCGGAAGTAATTCCCTCTTTTGAAGCAATATTTAGAACTAAAGGAGAAAAGAATTTATTTGAAGATTTTATTTTCTCAACTTTTTCGGCTTTAATTTCAGCACTTTTTATTACCGGTTTCTCTTCAGATATTTCTTTCTGTTCAACAATTTCTTCTACTTTCTGATATCCGCTTTTTGTTGATATTTTTGCAACCGTGACACCAACTTCAACCGTTTCATTTTCCGGGAATAATATTTTGGATATTATTCCGTCCACAGGAGATGGAACTTCAGTATCAACTTTATCAGTACTTATTTCATAAATTATTTCATCAATTTTTACCGGATCACCAACTTTTTTATGCCATTTAATAATTGTTCCTTCAACAATAGATTCTCCCATTTTTGGCATAGGCAGATCAACAACTGATCCAACTTGATCAGTGGATGGTTCCTCAATGGTTTTTTCAGCTTCTTCAACAACCGCTTCTCCATTTGTTTCAATCACAGCTACTACTTCATTTATAGGAACTGTTTCATGTTCAAATGCTTTTATTTCTACCAGAATTCCATCTTCCGGGGCCGGAATTTCAGTATCAACTTTATCGGTACTTATTTCGTAGATAATTTCATCTTTCTTAATGAGGTCTCCAACCTTTTTATACCACTTAATAATTGTTCCTTCATTAATACTTTCACCCATTTTCGGCATTATAATATCTACTTTCATTGTTTCTCTTCTCTTTTAATTTTTTATAATTTTTTTATGTCATTTCGAAATTTGTCACTTTTTTGTGACGGTTGAGAAATCTTATTTAAAAGATCTCTCACAAAAGAATGTTCGAGATGACATGTTTTTTTATAGATTCCCGATAAAAACATACTTCGACTAAGTTTATCTTGAGCAAAGTCGAAAGGCTCAGTATGAATTCGGGAATGAAATCAGTAATTTTTTTTTAACTAAAATGTCTGTCATCTTGAGCCTGCCTGTCGGCAGACAGGCAAAGCAAAAGATCTCCATTTTTAAAGGAGATTCTTCGTCGTTCACTAAAGAACTCCTCAGAATGACAGTTAACTAATAATCTAATAATTTTTTTAATTCATCATATATTTTATTTCTGGTCGGAAGAATTTCCCGCTCCAACTTCGGATGAAAAGCAATTGGAGTATCGGTAGCAGCAAATCTTCTTACCGGACCATCCAAATTTTCAAAACAATCTTCAGAAATACGAGCAGCAATCTCGCCTCCAAATCCACCTGTTAAAGTATCTTCATGTATTACAATTACTTTCCCGGTTTTTTTAACTGAATTATATATTGACTCAGTATCCAATGGTGCCAAAGTTCTAATATCAATTATTTCAATTGAATAACCTTCTTCAACCAATTTTTTAGCAGCAAATTCGGTTTCATGCACCATAGCTCCATACGTAACTACCGTAATATCATCACCTTCTCTAGCAACATTAGCTTTGCCAAAAGGCACTAAATAATCAGGATCCGGTAATGGTCTTGTCGCATAACTTTGTCTATACAATCCTTTATGCTCAAGGAACAGAATGGGGTCATTCAATCTTAATGCAGTTTTAAGTAATCCCTTTGCATCCGCAGCATTAGACGGATAGGCAATTAATAGTCCCGGCATATGAGCAAAAAATGCTTCAATATTTTGACTATGATATAATCCGCCATTAATGTAACCTCCAACGGCCACTCTTATCACTACGGGAGCTTCAAACTTATTATTAGATCTATAACGATACATCACTAATTCATCTCTAATCTGCATGAACGCAGGCCAAATATAATCTCCAAACTGAATTTCGACACAAGGTTTTTTTCCGGTTAAAGCCATTCCAACTCCAACACCAAGTATACTTGCCTCTGCTAATGGTGAGTTAAAAACTCTTTCATTTCCAAATTGGGTTGATAGTCCTTTTGTGGCAGTAAATACACCTCCTTTTCCATCAGCAACATCCTCACCAAAAACATAAATTTTATCATTACGTTCCATTTCTTCCCTAAGAGCATGGTTGATTGCATCTACCATTACAATTGGGACGCCTTCATTCTTACATTCATTATATTTTAGCTTATTCTTTTTTCCGCTTTCATCCAAAACATATTTATGGATCGTTTCAGGATCAGGATCAGAAGATGATAAAGCCCAATCGGCAGCCTGGTTAATGTGATCATTTATTTCCGACTTTAATTCTTCATAAACTTCTTTTGTAATAAGTTTTTCTTTCATTAATTCCGAAACATATTTTTGAAGCGGATCATTTTTCAAATCTTCTTCTATCGATTCTTTTGGTCTATACTTCGCTTGATCGTCGGATGTAGAATGAGAAAGGAGTCTGATGGTATGTGCTTCAACTAATACCGGACCGTTTCCTTCTCTTGCATATTCAAATGCTTCATTAGCAGTTTCCTTTATTGTAAAATAATTTGTGCCATCAACGGAAAACCTTTTTAAGTTTTCATAACCGCTCATCATTGCAGAGATAGAAGCATTTTTACCCGCAGTTTGATTTTCAACCGGCACCGAAATTGCCCATTTATTATTTTGAATTACAAAAATTACGGGAATCTTATCTCGACTAGCCCAATTTATTGCTTCATGAAATTCACCTTCACTAGTAGTTCCTTCACCACTGCTGACATAGGTTACCGCATTTGTACCTGATTTCTTAGTAGACATAGCAGTACCTACAGCTTGTAAAAATTGGGTTCCGGTTGGGCTCGATTGAGTCGGCACATTAAATTCTTTTGATCCCCAATGACATGGCATTTGTCTTCCGCCTGACATGGGATCATTTGCTTTAGCCAACTGATGCAGAAAAATATCTTCTAATTTTACTCCCAATCCTAACATAAAGGCCATATCGCGGTAATAAGGAAAGGCCCAATCCACTCCGGCATTCATAGACGTTCCAAAAGCAATTTGGGTAGCTTCATGACCGGCAGATGGCAGATGGAAAAATGATTTACCCTGTTTAAGCATATTCATTACTTTATGGTCCATTGCACGCGAGGTATACATTAACCTGAGTATATGTAACAATTCTTCTTTAGATATTCCATTCAACATTTGTATTGCCGAATCTTTTTTAGCTTTACCATTATTTTTATTTGATTTCTTAAGAGTAGCTGTATCGGTTTTCTTGTTCATATAGCCCCTTTAAAAAAAATTACGATTGAATTTCATCAAGTGATAGTGATGAAACAATTTCATATTCGAATACATCCTTAAAATTATTAATTACCTTATCTTTAACAATATTTATTTCCTGATCCTTTTTTAACTCTGCAGATAAACTTGTAATTGCTTTGTCCTGTATTCCACATGGAATAATTCCATTAAATAAACTGAGATCAGTATTAACATTAAAAGCAAATCCGTGCATAGTTACCCATCTACTAACTTTAATTCCTATTGCACAAATTTTTCTATTTTGTATCCAAACTCCGGTAAATTTATCATTTCTTCCTGAATTAATTTCATATTCTTTACAAGTTTTTATTACAACTTCCTCTAGAGATCTGAGATATAAATGAGTATCCTTTTTCCACTCGCCTAAATTTAAGATGCCATATCCAATTATTTGTCCCGGCCCATGGTATGTAATATCACCACCACGATCTATATCATAAACATTAATGTTCTTTTTTTTCAGTTCAGATTCGGAGTATAGTAAATTTTTCTTTTCCGCAATTTTCCCCAATGTATAAGTATGGGGATGTTCACAAAGAAAAAGTATATCTTCTATTTCACCCAATCTTCTTTTTTGATGGAATTTTAACTGTAAATCCCATGCTTTTTTATAATCAATTAAGCCTAAATCGCAGACAATTAATTTTCTAGATATGGATTGATTCTCCATATGCATTAGCAGCTGCTTCCATTATTGATTCAGATAGTGTTGGATGTGCGTGTATAGTACCTACAATCGTTTCGTAATCCGATTCTAGAGATTTGGCAATGCCAAGTTCGGCAATTAATTCGGTTGCCTCGGAACCAATGATGTGTGCACCAAGAATTTCACCATAATTTTCATCAAAAACAATTTTAACAAAGCCCTCTCTTTCTCCGATAGCTGCAGATTTTCCGCTAGCTGAAAATGGGAATTTGCCTACTTTCACGGAATACCCGTTTTCAATTGCTTTGGCCTCGGTTAAACCAATAGATGCAACTTGCGGTTGACAGTAAGTACATCCCGGAATTGAAGAATAATCCAAAGGTGAAATAGTATGACCTTTTATTCCCTCAACACATTTAATTCCCTCTTCGGATGCAACGTGCGCTAACCAAGGCGGTCCAATAACATCTCCAATGGCGTAAATTCCATTAATATTAGTTTTGTAATTTACTTTATCAACTTTTATATGATTTTTATATGTTTCAACTCCTAATTCATCCAGTCCAAATCCCTCAACATTGCCGGTAACGCCAATAGCGTTTAGTACTATATCAGCGACTAGAGTTTTTTGTTCACCGTTTTGCTCCACAATAACTTCAACTTTACCATCTTTTACTTCAGCTTTCTGAACGGTGGAATTAGTAAGAATATTTATTCCCCTCTTTTTGAAATTACCTGCTAATGCATTTGAAACTTCAGTATCCTCAATTGGTAAAATAGAATCCATCATTTCAATAATTGTTATTTTGGTTCCAAATACTGAATAGAAATAAGCAAACTCAACACCTATAGCACCTGCACCAACAATAATCATTTCATCCGGTTGTTTATCTAAATTCATTGCTTCCGAACTGGTTATAATCCTCTCCCTATCTACCGGTATGGAAGAAATTGATTTGGGTCGGGCCCCGGTAGCAATAATAATATTATCGGCAATAATTGTTTCCGTAATGTTTTCCTGGTCGTCAAAAACATTTATTTCATTTTTTGAAACAAACTTACCATAACCTTTAAATCTCTCAATTTTATTTTTTCTTATTAAAAATTCTACACCTTTTGTCACTTTCTTTGATACATTTCTGCTTCTTTTTATTATTTTACTAAAGTCATATTCTAAACCTTCAACTGTAATTCCAAAATCCTTTGATTTATTACTCATTAAATCATAAACTTCAGCACTTTTTAATAATGCTTTTGTTGGAATACAACCCCAGTTTAAACAAACACCACCAAGATTATCTTTTTCAATTACACATGTTTTATACCCTAGTTGGGCAGCTTTTATTGCAGCAACATACCCTCCCGGACCTCCGCCAAGAACAACAATTTCAAAATTTTTGGACATGTTTTTTCCCTATTTTGCTATTCAATTGAATATTAAATATAAAGAAGATTTTATAGAAAACAAATTAGATGAAAAGACGTTTAAGTCCCTTAAATATTGTCCAAAAGCATAAATGCTCTTTTGGGTGACTGTTGATTTTTATCAAAGTTTTTTTCATCAAATGTACAAATTTTCTCTACAGGGCAAATTGAACAAGTATAACATTTCGGTTTGCAAATTTCTCTGCCAAGACGTATTAAATTTGTATGAAAAGAATGTGCAATTTTAGGAGGGAAATCTTTATTTATTGCAAAGAAAGTTTTATCCGGTGTTTTGGTTTTCACCAAACCAATACGATTTAGAGTTCTATAGTAGATGTGTATCCACCGGGCAAATATTTTTATCAAGAGAAAATAATAAAACACAACTTGCTGTTTTAACTCCAATACCTTTAAAATTTGTCAAGTATTCAATGGATTCTTTATCATCCTTTGAATTAATCTCTGATAAATCTAATTTATCTGTTGTAGATTTCAATTGGCTTAGTAAATTTTTTATAGCGGTAGACTTTTGAAATCCCAATCCTGCAATTTTAATCTCCTCTTCTATAGATGTTCTTCTTGCTTTATTAACCTCTTCCCATGATGGAAATCTTGATTTGAGTTTTTGGTAAGCCTTAAAAGAATTCTGATCATTCGTATTTTGCGAAAGTATTGTAGCAATCAGCATATCTATTGGTTTTGGCAAATCCGGGGGTCTAAATGGGGCACCAAATTTCTTTAAAAGAAGTTTGCACATCAAGATAATCTGCTTATTATAATAATCCAATTTGACTATTTCTTCCATATATATAAATATTGCTGATAGAACCTTCATACAAAAAAGTATTTGCAATAACGACCAAATATAATATTCATTGTATTACTATTAGTAAGAATGTTATTTAATGACTTTATTTTAATAAGAAATTTATTAATTTAATATGTAAATATATTTTAATGATATTTTTATTACTTCTTTAATTGGATATTCACTATATCAAAATTGGAAAATAAGTAATGAATATTTTCAATTATCCAACCAATATGACAACAACCCGATTTATCAAAAAAATTAAGAAAGGAGAGAGTTATGGATGCAAAAAAATTAGTATTAGTAGTCATTTTATTAACGATTTTTTCTACTAGTATCTTTGCTGGATCGATGTCAGTAACAGCACATCCAGGACAAAGAATTGATAATACATCAACTACATTCACCGTTAGTACAAACTATTTTTTTCTAACACTTACCCACTATTCAAGTATTATGGCTTCTCCCGGTAATGCATTTACTCAAACTAGACTCGATTATGATATTATTCTACCAGAAACTGCTGTTGGTTATAATGAATCGAGTGTTACTGAGGATCTACCTCCAGGCACGTATGGCATATATCTTGAGGCATGGTTATATTATCCTGCAGACGGAGTTGTTCAAGCAGGAAGTTCGTGGAATATACAAATTCACAAATAAAATAATTAAACAATGATTGTCATTTGGTTGGTTGTTAATATATAAACCTAGAGGAAATATCTTGATATGAAAAATTTAGTATTAAAGATTCTCATGGTTTTCTCTTTTTCGATTACACTGATTCATTTCTCAAGCTGTTCAGAAACGTCTGTAATTCTTCAGATTGGAGATATAGTTATTCCAAAATATATTGTTGTTGAGGGCCTTAAATCTCATTTGAATAAAATATCATCAAATGATAAACAATCTAAATCCATCCAAAAATGTAATGAATGGTTGAAAGATTTTATTGATAAACAATTTATTGTTGCCGCTGCATATGAAAATGGCTATTTAAGTCGTAATGATGTTTTGGAAGAGGCTTCTGCAATACTAAAAAAATACTATGCGCAGCCTAGTGTAGGCCCACTTTATAAAAAATTGGTAAGAGATCAAATTAAAATTACCGCCAATATGATTGATGAGGTCAAACAAAGAAGAAATAAAAGACAGTATATCACCTATTTTCATTTTAATGATTCAACTCAAATAAATCATTTATTAAGCAATAAATCTTTTTCTCTTAATAGCAATAACATTGAAGATTTTTATATCAAATGTGAGAAAAAATTAGGAATGTATCGTAAAGAAGGAATTTTTATTTGGGGATTACCACAGTTTTGGGAATATCGTAGAGTTATTTATTTTGCAAAACCAGGAGAAGTAAAAATTCACCAAAATGAATCAAATGAAATATTTATTTTTAAAGTAAATAGAGAAGAACTAATTCAACAAAACAAAATTGAAGATCATGTGCCTATAGAGCTAATAGATAAAAATATACGGAAAACACTATTCAGAAACGAGGAGCAACAAATTTTAAATAAGTTCTTCAAGAATGTCTTCAAAATCGCTAATATTCAGATTAAACAGGATAATTTAGCTCAGATATTTAGTATTTATTCCAATACTCATATTATAGAACATACATTTATTGATACTACTAAATTTCAAAACTATCTAGATAAAGAAATTTTTAAATTTTACTTAAATGACTCGATAAAAAAAGTGACAATTCGTATGATGATTAGATTTTACAATCAATCTTTGATACGTTTCTATTTAGAAAATGAACAAAGTATAGTAGAATTATGCAAAAATTTTGTCTCAAATGACTATGCATATGGGCAAGCGAAAAAATTTGGCTTACTTGACACAAAAGATTATATCTTTGATAAAGAGCATATTATAAATTTAGTTGCTAGTCAAAAATATGTTGAGGATCAAATTATAAATATTAAAGAGGCAGTAAAGCTAAAGTATGAGGAGAAAAAAAATTATTTCGTTGCTTCTGACTGGTGTACCGTTGATATTTTATACTTTGTTGATCGCGAAAGTTCTATTAGAGCTTTTATAAATCTTAAAAATGGAAAAGATATTTCTCAATTTAAGAACCTAGTAAAAGTAGATTCGAATATTATTTTATCTTTTGATAGTGAGATGTTCGATAAAACAATTATTAATAAATGCTTCAATTCACCTATTGGGTCTATCCACCCACCAATTAATTTTAAAGAAAACTTTTCTGTAATAATGATAAAAAAAAGCGAGGGGGGCAAACGATATATTGAGTTCGAAAAAGTTAAATTGAAAATTAAAAATATGGTATTGGAAGGAAAAAAAAACGAGTTGATTTCTCAATTAAAAGGAAAATATAAAATACATAATCTTATTGATGATATTATGATGAACGAAATTATTAATGAAATATTAATTAATAAAGGGCGCTGATGGTTTAGGCTAAAATTATTTTGATTACAGAAATTTAATATATTTGCAACTGACAAATTCAATAAATATTTTACTTCGAACTAAATGTTACTATTTATTTTGTTGTAATTCTCCTAAATATTATCTAATAGCATGAATGCTTTACTTGTTGTTTTTGGGGCCTTACCAAAATTCTTTTCATTAAATTCGCATATTTTTTCTACCGGACAAATTGAACAAGTATAACCTTTTGGCTTGCAAATTTCTCTTCCTAACCGAATTAAATTTGTATGGAATGAGTGAGCAGTCTTTGGAGGGAAATCTTTATTTATTGCAAAGAAAGTTTTATCAGGTGTTTTGGTTTTTACCAAACCAATACGGTTTAAAGTTCTGTGCAGATGAGTATCCACAGGGCAAATATTTTTATCAAGAGAAAACAATAAAACGCAACTTGCTGTCTTAACTCCAATGCCTTTAAAATCTGTTAAATATTCAATGGATTCTTTATCATTCATTGGAGTAATCTTAGATAAATCTAATTTACCTGTTGTAGATTTCAATTGGCTTAGTAAATTTTTTATAGCCGTAGATTTTTGGAACCCCAATCCGGCAATTTTAATTTGTTTTTCAATGGATGTTCTTCTTGCTTTATTTACCTCTTCCCATGATGGAAATCTTGATTTGAGATTTTGGTAAGCCTTAAAAGAATTCTGATCATTCGTATTTTGCGAAAGTATTGTAGCAATCAGCATATCTATTGGTTTTGGCAAATCCGCTGATCTAAATGGAGCACCAAATTTCTTTAAGAGAAGTTTATTTATATGTACAATCTTATTCAATTAATAGAGCTTTCTTCAATTTTATTTTATCAATAACATTTTTTTTACAATATGTTGTTTTATTGTTTCTAATCTATAAAAGTAAATTCCGCTTGGATACTTCGACGCATTAAAACTAGCGGAATAAGTGCCCTGTTTATGTTGGCCGGAAACTAATGTTTCCAATTCCCGTCCTAATAAATCAAAAATATTAATTTTCACAAAACCTTTTTCATGAATAGTGTATGAAATTGTTGTCGTAGGATTAAACGGATTGGGATAGTTCTGATATAAAGTTAGAGAATAACTAATATTATTATCTTCTTTTCCCAAAATGATGTAATCCGACGAAGTTGTGAATTGATATTTATCATCAGTTGTAATAGGTTTAATGGCAGTTATAAAATTAGTATCACCCATATTCGGCCAAACTAAATTGCCTTCTCTAACTGAAGAAAACACCTGAACATGAGTACTAAAGTTATCTGTTTTAAAATCATCGGGAGTTAAATAAACAATAGTTTCACCCGGATCCCATCTCTTATTCGATTCGTTATTTTCAAAAACAACTGCTTCTAATTTTTCTCCTGAAGCAATACTAACCGTATAAAATGGTAAAACAATTTCTCTGATACTAGAAGCATTTAATGCCGTATCCAATGGCGTAACAAAGTTTCCGTCAGCAAGAGTATCAGTATCTCCCCAAATAATCGCAATATCAATTGGAGCAATTGTTGAAAATATAACCGGTTCTTCTAAAGAAAATGTAACATTAGTTCCTGAATTATTCACAAACTTGGAGTTCTCAATATCAATTTCCAAATCAAAATTTGGAAGAATTTCAACAATTATACCATCAAATTCGTCTGAATAATACTTTACATTTTTCCCATTATTAAGTGGAATGTCCGCGACCTTAATTTCGGAAGTGCTCAGATCTTTTACTGAATAATTTAGATAGTTATCTTCTGATTGTTCAAATGAAATTTCGTATGTATGGCCATTTAATTTAGTTGAATCTATAACATGTACTTTGAAGTTACTGGTAGATATTCCGGTTGGATGTTCAAATAAAGTAGAATTAATTTCACCAATTAGAAAATTCGGTTTAATTTTTTTCGATACTATTTCATAATCTTTTCCAACTTCACCCCAGCTTGACCATACTGCAGCTATTTCATTTGAGTTAAGTGTAGTGAAATCAGGCTCCCACTGATAACTTTCCGTATATTCATTAATTTTAGTTTCTAAAACAATTTCTTTATTATTCTTTGACAAAGCTTTATAATAAATCCCTTCCCTGGAGCCATCAATATTCCAACTAGACCATAATATTACTTTTTTATTATCCCCGAGTTTTTTTATTTTAGGTAACCATTGGTAATATTCGGTTGATGAATTTACTAGAATTTCATCCCCCATAGCTTGAAAAGAATTATCAAATGATTTTAAGTAAATGCCTCCATCAAATCCATCTTGTTCCCAACTACACCAGGTAATATCAAAAGTATTGTCATCTGATACAGATACTTCACCAAACCATTGATAATTATCTGTATATGTATTAACCCTAAATTCATCCTGCAGCACATCTCCGGAAGAATCAAATATTTTAGCATATAGATCATATCCTAAATCTAATTCATTCCATGATTCCCAAACAACAATAAAATTCCCATTTTTAAAAAACCGAACGGATGGTCTGCTTTGACTATACTCTGTTGAAGTATTCACTAAGAATTCATCACCTAATTTGCTACCTAAGCTATCAAATAATTGAGCATATACACCACGATCACTTCCATCTTGAAACCAAGATTCCCAAACTACAATAAATTCGTTATTTTCTCTCATGCATACCTTTGGTTTGGTTTGAGAGCCCGGCAAATGAGTATTTACATTTGTTTCTGTAGCGGTTTCGTTGAAATTATTATAAAGTTTTAACTTAATATCGTAAAAATTGGTTTCATTATCAGGATTAAAAGAGGCCCAAACAATAACAAACTTACCATTTTTATTAGACGAAACTTGAGGATTAATTTGGTTTCCTTTTGTTATATCGTTGACTAAGATTTCTTGACCGATTTTTTGCAGATCAGATGATAAAAATTGCAAATAAATATCCCCACCGGAAGCTGAATCAAGTTGGAAGTCGGATTTCCATACTATAGCAATATTTTCTTCATTATCGATTACCGCGATAGCAGGTTCTCTCTGTGTAGAATCCTGATAAGTGTTTACATAAATTTTTTGTTGAGCTGAAATAACAATGCTAAAAAATAATGAACTGATGAAAATTATTTTTCTCATTTTTATTTCATTTGAAAGTCTAATAGTGGATAATCTTTATTATTTTTTACCGAATAATGCCACCACTCTGCAGTATATTCTTCCAATTCACCAACCGTAGTCATAATTTTTTTTAAATATTCTCTATTGAAAAGTACTTCAGGTGTAAGTTGATTATCAGGATAACTATGACTAGCAGCATCTGTAAAATCATCAAATCCGGTAGGCATCGGCAGTTCTTCATTTCTTGACAAATCCATTAATGTAAGATCTACAGCCCCTCCCCTGTTGTGAGTAGAACCAGACTTTGGGTCGGCTACAAATGTTGGATTCGGAAAAATTTCGAACATAATATATTGTACTGAACGAGGTCTATACCCGTCCCATATCTTTATCCCAATACCTTTTGGATAATTCTTACCATTAAGGTTTTTTACATTATTAAGACTATCTTGAACAATTTTTAATTTCAGTACTAAATCTTTAATTAGATAACATTCATTTGTAGTATAAAGTTTTTGTTTAAAAAAATTATCGGTGGTTGCGTATTTAAGATCAAGTACAATATTCGGGATAATGTCTTTTACGGGTACCAGCTCACTTGAGGTTGTTTGAGCAAAAAATGTTATTGAGGATATAAAGCAGAAAAGAAATAATGTTTTCATGTTTTTAATATTTAATGCTATTAAATAAAAAACCCCCAACTTTCATTAGGGGTCAATTTTGTTTTCTAAAATATTAACCCAACATCAAAAAATTGTATATTATCAAGCCGTCCATAATCTCCGTAAGCATAATTAAATGTAAATCCTAATTCTGTTGAGATCGAATAATTGATCCCAACTCCCAAAGTTAAACCTTGTTCACTATTCGGTAAAAACAGTGCTTTATATCCTCCACGCAAAAATATCATATCATTGTAGGAAAATTCCAATCCGGAGTTTACATACTCTTTATTATCATTCGGATGAACGGCATCAACTGCAGCCTTTAACTTAAAAAATCTTGTGCTAACAACATCCATCGCAAGTCCTACCCTAAAATTTAACGGTAAATCATTTTTTTCAGCCGAATATTGTCCTGGAATATTATTAGGTCCGGATTCCGGTGAATCATTAGGATCAACGTTAAGTTGCAGATCACGGCCAGATAATTGCATTTTTGTTCCAAAATTGGAAACACTTGCACCTATTACTAAATCATTAAATGGTGTTACATAATAAGTCCCAACATCTAACGCAATTCCGGTAGCACTGGAATTCCATATTGATTCTTGTATATATTTTAGATGAAAGCCTATTGAAAATCTATCCGTTAAGCTTCGTGCAAAACCAACACCAATTACCAATGAGTTTGCATCCCACGTTCTACCATCACCTTCAGGGAATTCAATAGTTGTCACATCATCCTCAGGAACTCTCAGTGAACTAAAGGTCGCGAATAAAGTTCCTAAACCATCAACATTTACCGAACCTGCTGCATAATCATAGGATACATCTGCTAACCAGTTAGAATGATTAAATGCAACCTGACTATTCCCATCAGCTCTTGTAATCCCTGCCGGATTGTAATAGGTAGAATAGATATCATCACTTACAGCCACATATGCATTTCCTATACCTAAAGACCGGGCCCCGGGAGCAATTTTGAGAACAGCAGCAGCAGTTGTTCCAACTCTTGAGATATCCGTATCTGATTGACAATTCAGTTCTTTGAATCCCAATAGTATTGTTATAAAAATTAGAGGTAGCACTATTTTTTTCATTTTATTCTCCAACAACGCTTTTGCGCAAATTTTATTTGTCATTATCAAAATGAAACCTATCCAAATAACATTTATTTAATTACACCAAATCTTCCTATTTGATCCCCAACGCCGGGAACATCAACATGATAAATATAAACACCATAAGAAATTCTCATTCCTTCGGAACTCAATAAATTCCAATAGGCTATACTACCATTATCATCCTTTTCGATCGTATCTACAAGCTCACCTGTCAATGTATAGATTCTAATTGTACATTGTGGAGGCAAATTTCTAAATTGTAATTCCCTTTCACCTCTTTTTATTTGTGTACGTCCGGGGTTTTCGGAACTGCTAAACGCAACATAAGGGTTTGGAACAACAAAAATTTCATCCAAATCGTTTTTTATATTTTCCTTTACAAATTTAGCTTTTTGAGTTACAAAGATAAATTGATCACCACTCTCAAAGGGTTTATTTGTCACTAACTGATAAATATCTCCGGCCTTTGGATATACCTGATCAACTCGAGAAGTATCCGGATTAAACGTTACTTGATAAGAAGTTGTTCCATCAATTTCATCAATTGAACTTTGAGGTAGAAAAATTACACTTTCACCCCAATCCCATTGACCATTCCCCTGATCAGAAAGATTCGGTTCATAAAGTATATAATTTACCTTTTTCTCGATATATATATTTGGAGCTTTATTAGTGATATGCCAAATTGAGAATGGGGCAGCTACAGGACCTAAGCCGAAAGATGGTATAGCTTGCATAGTATCTGCATTTGCCCATTCACCTGTACCAGTAGTATCAGTATTATTCCAACGCACTTCATAGTCAGCTCTTATTTGAACTTTTTCACCACCTAGAACTGCCGGGAAAAGAATTTCATCGATTACTGAGATACCAGGATTAGTTATAAACCTAGATTGTAACTTATTAACATTTAATTCTGCTTCTTGAACAAATATTCTCATACCGTCAAATACTTCATTACCATCTTCCCAGTTAATTAATTGACTTTTATAAATCGGGTGGTATCTATAACTAACGGTATAAACATTACCCTCAGGTAAACTTTGATCGGTTTCACCGCCTATTTGTCCCCTTTCCGTATTCACGACATAATCACTTTTAGGAACTACGGAATTATTCTCATCACGAACTTCAATGCTCTCTTCAACAATGTTTTTATGTCTTAACGCAACTAAAACAGTCCCTTTTGAAGTAAAGTCGTAACTAACACCTGTTGAGTCTAAAACAGAATATGAGTCCGGTGCATCAAATGATATTTTATAAGTCTTCTCATCCACTGCAAGATCATCAAGAACTTTAATACCAATATCACCGGTTGAATTTCCGGATATTATGGTTGGCCGGCCACCGATACCCGCATCGGCTGCTTCAATACCAATACTATACGGACCAGGTATAACGGCAAGTGTATTGACATCATATATCAATTCACCCGTTGTAGGATCTTGTTGAATAACGGACTGAGTTTCAGTTGGTGGAAGGTCATCTGTTCCTCTATCATAAGCAATAACTGCATAGTAATATTGGACACCATTTTGTACGGTAGAATCAACATATTCATGGACCAATCCGGTATTATCACCTAAATCATACTTAATACCTCTACCAACATATTCAATACCTGATAGACCTGAATGTTCATTATCTAAATCAAACTGTGCAGATAAACCGGTATTAACATCAAAAAGTGCTTGTCCAAGAAACGGGATTCCATTAGCATCCGTTATAGTATAGACATCTGAAAAATTAAAATCGCGACTTCTGTAAATTTTATATCCTTCAAAATCTTTCTCACCGGTTAACGGATCTACAGACACTTCTGATTTTGCATCCCAATATAAAATTACTTTTCCATCTCCCGGAACTGCTGTAACGATTGGTTTATCAGGAGGTTGTGCAAATTGATAATCTGCTTCCAATATTCTTACCGAAGTAATGGCATTTAATAATAAATCATTAAGATCCTCACCTAATAAGATAACCATTGAAAATCTTTGTGATTCTCCTTTTGCCAAACTCATAGGGCCGGTAGAAAATGCAAAAATATTATCACCGGCAGTTTGTAAAAATTCTTGATTGGGATCAATTTCCGGTTTCGTTAGCCAGCTCCAAATAATATCATCATCTTTGGGATCAACCGCTCCCCAAGCATTTACGGTAAATCCAGTTAAGCCTAATTGGTCTGATTCCGAAATAT
>Ga0209633_10000184_pt1 | contig 75262 bp, 72 predicted proteins | sample Cruoilmetagenom1_FD_187290 | JGI IMG/M metagenome (GOLD analysis project Ga0209633, IMG submission 187290) | Oil polluted marine microbial communities from Coal Oil Point, Santa Barbara, California, USA - Sample 1 (SPAdes) (version 2) | ecosystem: Environmental > Aquatic > Marine > Oil seeps ... | reverse complement strand
ATACAGGACGCCATGTGTGAGCATGTGGCGATAGTCGCGCCGGAGCTGGAAGAGAACGTACCGTGGCTGCGCGATTTCGGCACCCGGTTTGGCCCCCTGGTCCCGCACGTGCTCGACCAGTATCACCACCCGGATGGGTTCGAGGTTTCAATTATCGCCCGCAATACCGGGACGAAGGAATCCCGTGACACGGCGAAGCCGGCCGGCGCCTTCTGGCATTCCGACCTGAGCTACGAGAAAGACCCGTCTGACGCAATTTTCCTTTATTCGACGCAAATACCGGGCAAAGGCGGTGACACGTTGGCGGCTAATATGTACATGGCTTATGACGGTTTGCCGGAAAAGACCAAGCAGCGCATCGAGCCTCTTACCGCCACCCACCGCTGGGGCTGGAACACCGGCGGGGCTGCCCCAACACTCACCAAGGAACAACGCGAAACACACCCCGACGTGGTGCACCCGATTGTACGCAATCACCCTCGAACCGATCGCAAGATCCTTTACGTCAATCCGGGCTACACAATGCGGATCAATGATGTCAGCCAACAAGAGAGCGACGAGCTGCTCGAAGAATTGTATGAGCACGCACTGAAACCCGAATACCAATACCGGCACAAATGGGACCTCAACATGCTGCTGGGGCTCGACAATCGCGCCTCGATCCACGCCGCTGTCGATGACTATGACGAGCCGCGACGCATGCTCAGGATGATCGTCGGTAATACGGAGAAACTCGGAAAAGCCGCGTGAGGGTCTTCAATTGGCGGCTTCTGCCGGCTTGGCGATCGCCTCGACGACGTCGTCGAGTGCGACGTAGCCTACTTCGTCGCCGGCGGAGTTTACGACCGTTGCGGATCGCCCCTTTTTTTGAACCAGCTCAACCAGGGCGTCCTCAAGGACGGTATCATCCGCCATGGTCACCTTTGGACGCGCGCCGTTCGTCGGCGACATGATCGCGCCGACCTCGACAACCCGACCACGGTTTATGTTCTTCACGAAATCCTCGACATAAGCGCAGGAGGGCTCCAGCACAATTGATTGCGCATCACCTTGCTGCACCAATTCGCCGTCTCGCAATATGGCAATCCCGTCGCCAAGCTTGAGTGCTTCGTCAAGATCATGGGTGATAAACACGATCGTCTTGTTCAGTTCGGCCTGCAGGTCAAGCAGCATGTCCTGCATGTCGGCACGTATCAACGGATCGAGGGCGCTGAAAGCCTCATCCATCAGCAGAATGTCAGCGTCTGTGGCAAGCGCCCGCGCGAGCCCGACACGTTGCTGCATGCCTCCGGACAGCTGCGAAGGATAATAATCCTCACAACCCGACATCCCGACCCGTGCAATCCAACGCTCCGCAGTTTGACGCGCGTCTTCGTAAAGAATTCCCTGTATGTTCAGCCCGTAGGCGACATTCTCGATGGTCGTGCGGTGGGGCATTAATGCAAAGCGCTGGAAGACCATGGAAATCTCTTTGCGCCGAAGTTCGCGAAGTTCGTTTTCATCGAGGGTCAAGATGTCTCGACCATCGATTTCTATGCTTCCAGCGGTCGGCTCAATGATCCTGTTGAAATGCCGAATGAGCGTCGACTTTCCCGAACCGGACAGCCCCATGATCACGAATATCTTGTTTGTCGGAATTTCAAGATTGATATCGCTCAGGGCCAGAACATGATGGTGTTCGGCCATGAGGCGCTGCTTATCAATTCCGCTGCGAACCAATTCGACCGCGCCAGCAGGGTCAGCTCCGTAAATCTTGTACAAGCCCCTTGCGGAGATTTTGCTTTTGTCACTCATTTGAGATCTGCCGGTGGCTTTGCAGACGCTGACCATAGGCCTGTGTCATCCGATCGAACACAATGGCCAACGCGACGATTGCGAGACCATTGAACAGCCCCAGCGCAAAGTACTGGTTGGTCACCGCCTTAAGCACCGGTTGCCCCAAACCCTTGACACCAATCATCGACGCAATCACCACCATGGCCAGCGCCATCATGATGGTCTGGTTGATTCCCGCCATGATGTTCGGCAGCGCAAGAGGAATTTGGACCCCAAACAGGCGTTGCCAATAGTCCGCACCGAATGAGTCAGCCGCCTCCAGAACTTCCCTGTCGACAAGACGAATGCCCAGATTGGTCAGGCGGATAATCGGCGGGATTGCGTATATCACGACTGCCAGCAGACCTGGAACGCGACCGATCCCAAGCAACATGACCACCGGGATCAGGTAAACGAAACTTGGCATCGTCTGCATGACATCAAGAGCCGGCGTGATGATTGCCTGTAAACGGTCAGAGCGCGCCATGAGAATTCCAACCGGCAATCCAATCACTATGGAGAGGATTGTGCAGACCGTGATCATTGCCATGGTCGACATGGTGTCCTCCCACATTCCGAAATAACCAATTGCGAGGAAAGCGAGCGTCACCCCGGCAACGAGTTTCCAGTTGCGGCTCACAAACCACGCGAGGGCAGCCAGCGCCGCGATGACGAGCCACCAGGGTGAAGCCGTAAACACGTCCTCGAACCAAACAAGGAAGGTCAGCAAGGGCTCGAAAAAGGTTTCGATGCTTTCCCCATAGGCGCGCGAAAAGTCGCGATAACCCACATCGAAGGCCTTCTTCAGCGCTCGCAGTGACTCCTTGTTCATCTCCGGAAACTGAAAAAGCCAACTCGGTTCGGACATTGCCAACCCCCTCAATTGCGAGCCGATACCGTATAAGATCAGGATATTGCCAAAACGTCCCCTGACGAGGCGGCGCGCCTTTTACAGGGCTGCCTTGACCTTCTTCGCGACGTCCGCGGGGACCCATTTCGTCCATAGCGCTTCATGGCTCTTGAGAAATTTCTCGGCGCCCTCTTCCCCGCCTGCCTGGTTTTTGTCCATATAGGCCAGTAACTCATTTACCACCGTGTTGGGCCACGATCGTTTTGATACATACTCGAATGCCTCTGGAGATTTCTTCGCGAAATCACCGGATGTGACGGTCATTACGATTGATTTGGTCCAGTCATTCTTCTTTGGATCCGCACAGTTTCCCTGACCGGTACAACGGTCCCATTCCTTGGAACTGTGGGGAACACCCATGTCCAGTTTGACCATGTCGTACTTGCCGAGAATCGCGGTTGGAGCCCAGTAGTAGCCAAACCAACCCTCCTTGCGATTGTATGCTTTCGCTATAGAGCCATCGAGGCCCGCCGCAGAACCGGTGTCGATGAGATCGAACCCTGCCTTTTCGACGTCGAACGCCTTGTAAAGATTGGAGGTGATGATCTCGCAATTCCACCCGGACGGGCAGTTGTACACAGCGCCGCGCTTCTTGTTTTCCGGGTTCGGGAACAAATCGGGGCGCTTCAGGACAGCCTCCAGCGTCGTCAGTTCGGGATGCTTGTCCACCATGTACTTTGGAACCCACCAGCCTTCTTCTCCACCATCATTGAGAATCTCACCTGCGATCTTGAGTCGTCCTTCCTTGACTGACTTGTTCACAACTTGCCGAACTGAATTCATCCAAATCTCAGGGGCAATGTCCGGTTCCGCCTTCTCAGTCATCGACACAGTTGTCGGCATCGTATCGCCGGGCACGAGCTCAACCTTGCAGCCATATCCGTTCTCGAGAATGAATTTATCGACGTAGGCCGCAAGTTCGGCCGACGCCCAATTCATATCAGCGATCGTGACACGCCCGCATTCAGCGGCATTCGCCACGGGGGAAACCCAGGCCGCCATCAAACCAAAAATGATTCCCGTTACGGATAAGGCTCTTCTAATCATCACATTCCCTCTTTTTCGACTCTGTTTTTGACTGTGTATGCGTGAAACGGTGAACTCGATCGTTCACGAGAGACTCCACGCATCGAGTCAAACGAATATTTCTTGGTATTTCTAATAGTATAAAGGCAGAGATCGATATTGCAACCGGAGTACAAATTCAAAAAATTCGAAAAATATCCAGCTTATATGATTTACTTGTGATTATTATATGTGAATAAATATTTCATACTATATACGAACTCGACATATATATTATCAATTGTTGTATTATATTCAAATTTTTGATCCATAATTGTTATTGAACGTAATCGTTATTATCTTGACGAGAACTTTAAACTTCGAACAAGGCTTGACCGGAGCATTTGCCTTCACCGTGACGTTGCTGGACAAGCGTTTGCCGCGAACCTAGATTCCGCTCAGAATCCTGGCGCAACGAGCGCGCGATTTGCAGACGAAAGAGGCATGAGGCATATGGCGTACTGGCTGTTCAAATCCGAACCCGGAAACTGGTCCTGGGAAGATCATAAAAAGACCGGCAAGAAAGGCCATCCGGTCAAACGGAGCCGCAACTACCAGGCCAACAACAACATGAAGCAGATGGCCAAGGGCGACAAAGGCTTCTTCTATCACTCCGTGAAAGAGAAGCGCGTTGTCGGGCTCGTGGAAGTGGTCAAGGAATTCTACCCCGATGAAACCGATCCGACAGGTCGGTTTGGCGTTGTCGATGTGATCCCCGTTGGCGACATGCCGGACCCGGTCGAACTGAAGGACATCAAGGCGACACCGGCATGCAAGGACATGGTGCTGGTCAACAATTCACGCCTTTCCATCCAACCCGTCAGCGAGAAGGAATGGAAAACCGTCTGCAAGATGGGTGGTTTGATTTAGTCGGGGAGAAATGCAATGGATTTCGCGGGCATCAACTATCTGGCCGTTGTCGTGGCTGCTGTTGCGAGTTTCTTTGTTGGCTGGCCCTGGTATATGACGCTTGGGAAACCGTGGGCACGAGCGGTCGGTTTGGACCCGGACAATCCGCCGAAGCCACAACCTGCACCTTTCATTGTGCTGGGTATCTGCTTGCTGGTGATGGCTTATGTGCTTGCGGGCGTCATCGGGCATCTGGGCGCGGGTCAGGTTACGATACGCAACGGAATTATTTCCGGTCTGTTTGTGTGGGTTGGATTTGTTGTCACTCCCATGGCAGTGAATTACACGTTCCAGGGGCGCAAGTCGGTGCTGACCCTCATCGATGGCGGACATTTTCTGCTCGTGCTGATTGTCATGGGTACAATCATCGGCTGGTTTGGCGCATAGCAAATAGCAAGTGGTGAGGGAATTACCTCTCTGCGCCGTCTCCGACATCCCCGACGGTGGTGCGATAGGCATTGACGCCACAGAGGGTGGTGTAACCGAAGACCTGGTTCTACTCAGACGCGGGTGTGACGTGTTTGCCTATGTGAACCGTTGTCCGCACAAGCGCACGCCGCTCGAAACCTTTCCCGACAAGTTTCTGGACGAGACCGGCGAACTTCTCATCTGTTCAACTCATGGCGCGCGTTTTCGGGTGCGGGACGGATTCTGCGTTAAAGGCCCTTGCGAAGATGCCTCGCTGGAAGCAATTGCCATAAGGATAGAAAACGGAACCGTATTCGTCGACTGACACTCTCATGCTTCATCAGCTTGCGAAAAACGCCTTCGCCTCGCTTGCCAGATTGTCGGCTGCCACATCGATCAGTCTGCGTCCGTGCTCGGCACGAGATTGCGATGGATCAGAGCCTATGCGCCCGTCGGGAAATTGCTCTCGGTAGTGGTGTTTATCCGTGATGACGCCGGTCGGTGCGATTTTGGGATCAAGTTCGCGCGTGTCTTCTTTTTCGGGATATGCCGCAAATGTCACAGACACCTCACCGGCTGTCACGTGACTGCCGCCACCAACGGGATAAAGCTCCGCATCGAGTTTTTCCACGTCAGGCAATTCATACCAGTTGCGCTGCATCATGCGGAACCGTTCGCTGGTGCTATCGAGCGAACGGCGCGCATAGATATCGGCGAAAGCGGTCGCAATGGGTGCGGTGTTTCCGCCATGGCCGTTGATGAAATAGATGCGCGTAAATCCGTGATGCGCGAGAGACAGAACCCAGTCGGAAAGTGCAGCAATCATTGTGGAAGGACGAAGCGTCATGGTCCCCGGAAACGCCATGTGATGTTGCGCCGAGCCTACATTGAATGTCGGCGCGATGAGAATATTTGCGCGCTTGCCTGCTTCCCATGCGATCTCTTCAGCAGCAATCGCATCGGTGCCAACCAGCCCCGTCGGTCCATGTTGTTCCGTTGACCCGATGGGTACGATGACGCCGGTGGACTTTTTCAGATAATCTTCAACTTCCGGCCATGTGGAAACTTGCAGACGCATGGTTACCTCTTGTGATCAATTTTCGAGAACTCTGCCTCAGGAATGGGACAGGAATGATAGCAAACCCGCGTCAAAGCGACACGAGGTTGTGCAAATTTGCGAGTATTCGTGCGCGATGAGCATATACGACGAAAATCGTGCGACGAACGAGTCGCTTGAAGGGCGCTGGCTGCCTCTTCATAATACAATCCAGTAGTGTTCATCGGGGAGGAAATAGCATGACCGAAGGCACGGTTTACGACGTTTCTGACGAATGGAAGAAGCGCGCCCATGTCGATAACGACAAGTATCTGGAGATGTACAACCAATCGGTCGATGACCCCGATGGCTTCTGGAGCGAACACGGGCTTCGCCTGGATTGGATGAAACCCTTCACCAAGGTGAAGAACACCTCCTTCGAATATGACAATGTTTCGATCAAATGGTTCGAAGACGGCACACTGAATGTGTGTGCCAATTGCGTCGACCGCCATCTTGAGACCCGAGGTGACCAGACGGCCATCATCTGGGAGGGCGACGATCCGAATGACGACGCCCACATCACCTACAAGGAACTGCACGAGAAGGTCTGCCGGCTCTCAAACGCCATGAAGGATCTAGGCGTGAAGAAGGGTGACCGGGTAACGATCTACATGCCCATGATCCCCGAGGCGACCTACGCGATGCTGGCCTGCGCCCGCATTGGCGCAATCCATTCCGTTGTCTTTGGTGGATTTTCACCGGACGCCCTGGCTGGACGGATCGAGGATTGCGGGTCGAATTTTGTGATTACGGCAGATGAAGGCATTCGCGGCGGCCGGCCGATCCCGCTTAAGGCCAACACTGATGAAGCGATCAAGATTGCCGAAGGGGATGGCGCAAAAGTGGGTCATGTGATCGTGGTCAGGCGCACTGGCGGCGACATCAATATGACGGATGGCCGCGACGTCTGGTACCACGAGGTTACGGACGCGGCTTCGACCGATTGCCCACCTGAGGAATTGAGCGCAGAAGACCCGCTGTTCATTCTCTATACGTCCGGCTCAACCGGTAAGCCGAAGGGTGTATTGCATACGTCGGGTGGGTATCTGGTCTATGCATCCATGACCCACCAGTATGTGTTCGACTACCACGACGGCGACATTTACTGGTGCACGGCCGATGTCGGCTGGGTAACAGGGCACAGCTATATCGTGTACGGACCGCTCGCCAACGGCGCCACGACGCTGATGTTTGAAGGCGTGCCCAACTATCCCGACGCCTCGCGATTTTGGCAGGTGTGCGATAAACACAAGGTCAACATTTTCTATACCGCACCGACTGCCCTCAGGGCGTTGATGGGCGCGGGCAATGACTTTGTGAAGAAGACGTCGCGCACATCCCTGAGATTGCTGGGAACGGTTGGCGAACCGATCAATCCGGAAGCCTGGGAGTGGTACTACCACATGGTCGGCGACGACCGCTGTCCGATTGTCGACACCTGGTGGCAGACGGAAACGGGCGGAATCATGATTACGCCGCTGCCAGGCGCAATCGCGCAGAAACCCGGATCGGCGACCCTTCCCTTCTTCGGCGTCCAGCCACAACTCGTGGATGGCGACGGCAAGGAGCTCGAAGGCGAGACGTCGGGCAATCTCTGCATCACCGATTCCTGGCCCGGACAGATGCGGTCGCTCTATGGCGACCATGACCGCTTTGTGCAGACCTACTTCGCTACCTACAAGGGCAAGTATTTCACCGGTGACGGCTGCCGCCGTGATGCCGACGGCTATTACTGGATTACGGGCCGTGTTGATGATGTGATCAATGTGTCCGGTCACCGCATGGGCACGGCAGAGGTTGAGTCCGCGCTCGTGGCCCACCCCAAGGTCTCGGAAGCCGCCGTTGTCGGCTACCCGCACGACATCAAGGGGCAGGGCATCTACTGCTATGTGACCCTAATGGCAGGGGAGACGTCGGACGACGATCTGCATGTCGAACTGAGACAGTGGGTGCGCAAGGAAATCGGCCCCATCGCCACGCCGGACCTCATCCAGTTCGCGCCGGGGCTCCCAAAAACCCGATCGGGCAAGATCATGCGGCGGATTTTGCGAAAGATTGCCGAGGACGATTTCTCCAACCTCGGCGACACATCAACTCTTGCCGAGCCGGCTGTTGTCGATGATCTGATCGAGAACCGCCAGAACCGCTAAGTCGGGAGGCTGTTTGGAATAAAAAAGGCGCGGGGAATAAGCTCCCTGCGCCTTTGTTCTGTGGCGGGTTGCCTGCTTATTTGGACAGGCGGAGCTGGGTCAGCTTGATGGCAATCTTGAGGTAGGCTTCGCGCAACTCCTTCTCGTTCTCCGCGCGAAGAAAGATGCCTTCATCCGAAGCACACTCCTCAAGCACTCGCTCTGCGTCCGGGTCATCAAGATCGAACGCCACCGAAAAAATGACGATGCCCTTGTCCTCCATGTTGCGGCACAGATCTTTTGCGTGGCCGAAACTCTCTCTCTTCATTGCTTCATGAGCGATCGTGCCGGTGAAGGCGCTGTTGAACTCACCATCGGTCATCAGAACGACGGCCTTGATGAGATCTTTCGTTCCGTAATCCTTCGGACGGCTTGCACCATCCCAAACACCACCCCAATTCTCCGAGATGAGGTTCCAGGCCCACTGAATCCCGAGATGCCCGGCGGTCCAACCAGCAGCCTCATAACCGTTGACGGTCTTAATCAGTTTTTTCTTTTTGCTGGTCAGCGGCAGTATCTTTGCATCTGGACATGCCGGGGGCATTTTCCGCACTTTCGCGAACTTGTCCTTCTGTTCCTCGGTCAGAACATGAAAATGGTTTCTGCCACCTGGAGCCGCATCCGTATTGAGAAAACCGTCTTCGCGCTCGACGACGCACTTCGCTTCGCTGTCCCTATCCCGAACCCGGTTCGCATAATCGCCCATGTTGACCTGCGTCGAGTAAGGGGCCAGCGCGATGCGGACACGATCCGCGTAACGGCCCTCCGGAATCACCTTGTTGACCAGGACCTCCGTCGCCCGCTTCAGCGCGTCCAGCTTTCCATCTTCATTCATCGATCCCGTCACATCCAGCATCAAGCCAACCTCAATCTCGCCGATGCCGGCCAGGGCCGTTGCCTCGCGGCGCATTGAAAGCTTATCGATATGCGCAACCTGACCGAGCGTTGTCGGAACATGCGTATTGATAGCGGTGGTCACTTCGCCGGTCTCGCGATTGATCGTCACCTCAAGGGCGTCATGGCTGGAGTATGAGACCTTGCCGTCACCTCGTATGTTGGCCTCGAAGTAGTCGTTGGCCACGTCGGTCACATCATCGTCGCTCAAATTTCCGTCAGCCATTGCGCGCGCAGCCGCCAAAGCGGCGGAATCAAGCGCATTCGCAGTTGTCGTCGCCGCATTCAGTGCCCGCAATCCATCGATGGCAAGACCGACCGCCACCAGCATTGGCACCAGAAACAGTGCGAACAGAATGGCGATGTTGCCCTTTTCATTCTTGACAAACTTCCCTGCAAGACGCCGTGAATTGGCGGTGGTGGTGACTGGTGAGCGCATGGCCTCTGTCTCTCCCTGATACGCGTGAACTGCGGATATGAGGGGAGTTGCAAGGCTCGTGCGCATCGGGCCCGACTAGGGCAAACTTAGATGGCCTCGCGGTCTCCATGGTGAATGAGCAGTTAAGGGTGCAGCGCATGTTCGCGAGTTTTTCGCGGATTCAAGCGATTTCGCTGCGCACGTCAGGCAAAGCAGCGCTCACGAGTTTTCGGGCTCGCCGCCAATTCTCCAACCGCAATATGTGCCAATTCGGAACAAAATGGGCAGGTGGGTAACAGCTTGGGGCTAGTCAGTCGCTGTCATGACTTCGGCAATAGCCGTACACATTGCCGTCCAGGCATCCTGCGTTTCAGGCGACCAATGCGCGCCGAGGCTTTGCTCCAGTGTCCACATCAAAGCCTCCCCAACCGCACCATAGTGAAGCTCGGTTACGCCCATCGCTCGATATTTGGAGCCAAGAAGTTTTAATGCAGGGGCTATATCGTCAAACCGGTCAAGCGCCGCGACCGCAAGCCCGAGCGAAATCAGGAGTTGCTTGCGCTGCTCATCAATATCGCTTCCAAGAAATGGTCTCGCTTCGGGAGCAATTTCGTCCAACCGGCGAAAAAACAGCGTTGCCACGAGGTCGGAGGCTGGCTCAACGATCTGGTATGTTTCGCGCACCAACCGAATATGATCGGACGAGATCGGACTTTCAGCAGGTGCAACATGCACCGCTGTCCCTGCCTCCCCGGCATAAGCCGCATCTGCCATACCGCACACTCCCGCTACCTTCCCGATGACATTGACACTAGAAGTGACTCACGTCGTCACGTCAATATTGTCACCCGTTTTCAACAGGTATGTTGCCGATCTGGAAGACTTCGGCGTTGCCAGTCAGTTGGGCGATGCGGATGCTGCTCAAAGTTTCCAGCCGAGACCGATGCCGACAATCCATGGATTGATTTCAACGTCTGCGCGTACCGTCACACCCGCCGTCGTCCGCACGGTTGCGTCCGTCTCAAGCCATAGCTTTTTGACGTCGATATTGAGGTACATGTTATCGCGCAAATGGATATCCGCTCCCGCCTGGAGGGCCCAACCAAACGAGTTTTCGAGATCCAGACTGGATACGGTCAGTCCTGCGTTGGGCAGGAATCCACCTGCGTCTTCATTGAAGAAAACGGTGTAATTTACGCCTGCGCCCAGATACGGCTTGAACTTTCCGCCCGGATTGAAGTGATACTGAGCGAGCAATATCGGCGGCAGTAGCCAGGCATCGCCTATCGAACCGGCCAGAGCACCGGTACCGTCGATATCGTGAGGTGTGACCGCCAGAATCAGTTCAGCCGCGAAATTGGGTGAGAAGAAATAGGTCAGATCGAGCTCCGGAACCACCGAATCGTCGATATCGACATTGGCTCCCAATGGAGCGCCGTTCGCCGTGACATCGTCCGCGTCCGCGTCCGGAAGAACACCAATTCCGCGCAGGCGTACCATCCAACCCGGACCCCAGTCAGGATCTGCCGCGATCGCCGGTTGTTCCATTGGTTTTCCGCCAAAGTCGGCGGCAACAGCCGGACTGAATGCAAATGCTACCGTCAGCCAGGTCAGAGCTGCGATCAGCGAAATTTTCGAACATTTTCTCTTCATAATTCCCCCATGCATGATCACTCATCCAAACCAGTCGCGGACGAACAAGGCAGGGCCAACACATAGCTCCGCCGCGTGCAGCACGACTTGAAATAAATCAGGAATACAACTTAGAGGTCGCGTCTTTTAGAGACTGGTGCGACGACGCCTTATTGGGCGTTTGCAAACACTAAAAGCGCGAACCGAATCACATACACAACTATTAGTTGTTATGAGTTATCCACAGGATTTCCGCAAGTAAATTGTTCTGAAACAACGACTTCACGCTTTGGGAAATAACGGTCTGCGGGGACTAAAAGTCGGAGACAACTCCGTCCTTTTCCCAATCTCCATACCGCGTTGGCTCTAGCCCGTCCCGGCCACCCACCTCTTCACGGTCGGTGCCTGGTGTTTGTGCGGCTGACTTGCGCCGCTCTTGCGCTTCGGCAAGCGCCCGGGCTGCGGCGGGACTGAGTTTGCGGCCACCGGCGGCACCGGATTCGGTTTCATTTTTAGCTGGTTTCCTTGCCATGGCAGGCTCTTTCATTGCGAATTCGTAATCTTGCAGGGCGTCGCGTTAGATACCATCTTAACATAAGAGAAAATGTGCCTTTGGCGCTGCTGTTTGCGCGCGTCATGGGCTCGTTTCAGGAAAAAGAGGAGATTGATGAGCTACTTTCGCACCGCAGTTCTACTGGCAGCAATGACCGGATTGTTCATGGCCGTTGGTGCGGTCATCGGCGGCCAGTCGGGCATGCTTATTGCGTTTTTCGTCGCCCTTGCGATGAACGCATTTGCTTACTGGAATTCCGACAAGATGGTGCTGCGTATGCACGGTGCGCGCGAAGTCGACGAGGCGTCTGCGCCGGGCTACTACAATATGGTGCGCGAGCTCTCCCAGAATGCGGACCTGCCGATGCCCCGTGTCTTCATTATGGAAAATGACCAGCCCAACGCATTTGCAACAGGGCGCAATCCGGAAAACGCAGCCTTGGCGGCAACGACGGGCTTGCTCAACTCGCTCTCCAAGGAAGAAATCGCCGGTGTGATGGCCCATGAGTTGGCGCATGTGAAAAACCGCGACACGTTGATCATGACCATTACCGCAACCATCGCCGGTGCCATCTCCATGCTCGCCAATTTCGGAATGTTCTTCGGCGGCAACCGCAACAACAACCCTCTCGGTTTCATCGGCGTATTGGCAGTGATGATCGTTGCACCGTTGGCCGCGGGCCTGGTGCAGATGGCCATCAGCCGATCGCGGGAGTATCAGGCCGACAGGCTGGGTGCTGAAATCTGCCGCCAGCCCTTGTGGCTTGCCTCAGCACTGGAAAAGATCTCCAATAGTGTTGCGCATGTTCACAACGAAGCTGCGGAACGCAACAAGGCGACGGCGCACATGTTCATCATCAATCCGCTGTCCGGCGAACCTATGGATAAACTCTTCTCAACCCATCCGAACACGGCAAACCGTGTGGCGCGGCTGCACGAGCTGGCCCGTGAATGGGGTCAGGTAACGCAACGACCCGCGAGCTGGGAACGGCCAACTGCGGTCCCTGTCAGCCGCGGCCCCTGGGGCTAGAAGCGTTTGGCGCGCAACAACCCACCTGCCACTGGCCGCGCGACCGATCAGACCAATCGCAAAGCACGTGACTACAATGTCGGTCTGCCCGCACGGCAGGCGGCCGTTAATCTGCTCTCCAACGTATTGACGGACCGAATGCCGCTCGACGATGCGCTCATCAACTCGCGCGCGGCGAGAGAAATGGCAAACCTGGCGGAGCGCGACCGGGGGCTCGCTCGAGCAATTACATCGACAACGCTTCGGCGGCTGGGCCAGATCGATGCAGTGCTGGACCAATTTCTCGATAAGAAACCACCCAAGCGTTCGGGTCCGTTGCGCGAGATACTGCGAGCAGCCACCTGCCAACTTCTGTTTCTCGACACGCCCGCCCACGCCGCAATCGACCTCGCCGTAACCCAATGCAAGCAGGACCGCAATGCACGCCATTTTGGCAAACTTGCCAATGCCGTGCTGCGGCGTGTCAGTGAACAGGGGCCGGAAATCGTCGCATCTCAGGAGCCCGGGCGGATCAACACACCTGGCTGGTTGTGGAAACGCTGGGTCACGGCGTATGGCGAAGAAACCGCTCGCCGCGTTGGGCAGGCGCATGTGCATGGCGCCACCCTTGATCTCACCGTCAAGAAGGACCCGGAAAGGTGGGCTGAGAAATTGAACGGTATCGTATTGGACACCGGGACCGTACGCCTCACCCAATCGGGCCAGATTGGCAACTTGGAAGGTTTCTCCAACGGGGATTGGTGGGTTCAGGACGCGGGCGCTGCCCTTCCCGTGCGGCTGTTCGGCGATGTCCGCGGAAAGACCATCGCCGATCTGTGTGCGGCACCGGGCGGCAAGAGCGCGCAACTCGCATTTGCCGGCGCCCATGTGACCGCAGTCGACATTTCCGACAGGCGGCTTGAGCGCGTGCGTGAAAATATGGACCGCCTCGGGCTTCAAGTGGAAACCGTTTCGGCGGATGCGGCTCGGTGGAAGCCAAATGAGAAATTTGATGCCGTCCTGCTCGACGCGCCGTGCACGGGAACCGGCACAATCAGAAGGCATCCGGACATCGCGCGTCTCAAGAGCGCGAAGGACCTTGAGGAATTGACAAAATTGCAGACGCGTCTCCTTGGCAATGCTGTGACACTGTTGCGGCCCGGCGGCACGCTGGTCTATTGCACTTGCTCTCTTGAGAAGGAGGAAGGGGAGGCACAGATTGCTGGACTGCTCAAATGTGTGTCAAATGCACACGTTGAATCCGTTGATCCGAAGGAAGTTGGCGGGCACAACAGTTGGGTTACCGATGAAGGTTTCTTGAGAACCCTGCCCTACGACCTGGAGCCCCGCGTGGGAGAATTGACCGGCATTGATGGGTTCTTCGCCGCCAGGATCAGGTTTTGATGCGGCGACGGGTGAGGCAGAATGCGGCTGTTGACTTGATCATGACGATTGCTCGCTCAACAATACGGCCAGTGTATCTTTTCACGAACCGGAAGTTGGCCTGAGTTCGAATTGCACCGGACCGTGACAGGCGTAAGGGGACATAAACCGCCATGCTCGCTGACGTGCTCTCGACCCGCACACGGCTGATGTCATCAGCCGTGAGCCGCGCCGGGCGTTCGGCGTGGCGTGGACTATTGCGTTCGAGGCTGCTGCGCTGGCGCTACTACGGCGAGCCAATCGATCAGCTTTTGTTGATGCCGCAGGATTTGCGCACCGGTGACCCGAGTTTTGCCAGCGAGATTTATCACGGGCACTTTGGACTGGCGGGCGCCGTCGCACTTCTCGACACGGAAAGCCCTTTCGCCGTCCCGCCGCCCAGTGTTGCCTGGGAGCGTGAGCTACATGGTTTCGGCTGGCTGCGGCACCTCGCGGCGGCTCGCGATGAAATATCCCGCGAACATGCCCGCGCCCTTGTCGGAGATTGGGTTGCACTTCATGGCGAGCCACGCGGGCTCCCATGGGATCCGGAAATAAATGCGCGGCGCATCATTTCATGGCTGTCCCATTCGGGCCTCTTCGTCGAAGGAGCAGATGAGACTTTTTATGACCAGGTGATGCGTAGTCTGGCTCTGCAAATCCGTTATCTGCGTTCATCTTACAACGATGCGCCGGATGGTCTTCCGCGGCTAACAGCACTCATTGCGCTCTCTTTCGCCGGGCTTTGCGTTGACGAAAAACAGCCATCCGCGCTCGCGCGTCCTAAAGTTCTTGCCGAAGAACTGAAACGTCAGGTGCTCACCGATGGCGGCCATATCAGCCGCAACCCGAACAGTTTGATCGAACTTTTGCTTGACCTTCTTCCTCTGCGCCAATGCTTCATCGCACGCGACCAGAACCCGCCTGTGGAATTGCTGAGTGCTGTTGAGCGGATGATGCCAATGCTCCGCTTTTTCAGGCTCGGGCATGAAGGCTTCGCGAGATTCAATGGCATGGGGCCGACACCCATGGAATCTCTCGCCGCGCTCATCGTGCATGACGAAACCCACGGCAAGCCGGTGATGCATGCAGATAAGTCCGGTTATTGTAGACTTCAGTCGGGGCGCAGTGTCGTCATCGCCGATGTCGGGCGCCCGCCACCAGGGGCGCTTGGTGGGGAGGCACATGCAGGATGCCTGTCATTTGAAATGCATTCCGGCAGCTACCCCTTGATCGTCAATTGTGGCGTAACATCACGTGAGGAATGGGAGTGGCGCATGGTCGCCCGAGCAACCGCAGCACACTCAACCCTGGTTGTTGGCGATACTTCTTCATCTCAATTTGTAGGTGGTTTATCCCCGGCTGAAGGCGGTGAAAGCGCCACGCTCTCCGGTCCCGTAAATGTTCAGGCCGAGTTGACCAATCAGGAAGGCGAGGCTGAGTTGAGGGCATCCCACGATGGATACTACTCAAGATATGGCATGACACATATTCGCCGGCTGCGGCTCTCAGCAACCGGTGACCTGCTTTCAGGAACCGATCAGCTCATTGCGCCCCACGGACTAAAGGGTGCGGCACGCGAAAACAGCGGAGAATTTGCAATCCGGTTCCATCTTCACCCCCTGGCGCGTGCTGAACTCTCCCAAGATCGGAGAACCGCTCTTATAAGTTTGCCCGACCGTGACGGATGGACACTGACATTGAAGGAAGGCCTGCTGACGCTTGAAGAAAGCGTATTCCTCGCAGATGTCAAAGGTCCGCGAAGAACATCACAGATCGTCATCCACGGGATTATGGGAAGTGCGAGCGACGTCACCGCAAACTGGGAACTGGAACGCACAATACCGCCGTCTGACAGCAAGTCGGAAAAAGAAGAGTCCAGCGTTGAGACAAGTGGCCTGCCGCTCGGCAATTAAGGGGCACGTCATGAACCGGAAGATTTCCGCGATTTGCCATATTCCTCGCACCGCGCTTTCGTGCTAACGGGGCGTCAATCAGAAGATGCAGGGGGCCGGAATGAGCGGCAAAGACGTAAAAATCGAACGAGCGCTGATCTCCGTCTCGGACAAATCCGGTGTCGGCGATCTCGCACGAAAACTCGACGGCCTCGGCATTGAGCTGATCTCGACAGGCGGAACCGCGGCCCTGCTTCGCGATGAAGGGCTTGGTGTTAAGGACGTCTCCGAGATTACGGGATTTCCTGAAATGATGGATGGCCGGCTGAAAACGCTGCACCCGAAAGTGCATGGTGGGCTGCTTGCCGTGCGTGGCAATGCCGATCATGCGAGCGCCCAGACCGAGCATGCTATTGCCAACATCGACCTGTTGGTCGTGAACCTTTATCCGTTCGAGGAAACTGCCGCATCCGGTGCAGATTTCGATACCTGCATCGAGAATATCGACATCGGTGGCCCTGCCATGATACGCGCGGCGGCGAAGAACCATGCAGGAGTTTCAGTCGTCGTTGATCCGGCTGACTATGACAAGCTGCTCAGTGAGCTGGAGAGCAAGCAGGGCGCGCTTGGCGCAGACGTTCGCCGAAGCTTTGCCGCCAAGGCTTACGCGCGCACCGCGGCATATGATGCGGCAATCTCATCCTGGTTTGCGGCGCAGCTTGGCGACGATACGCCCGATACACGCGCTTTTTCCGGTCAACTCGCCCAGACCCTGCGATATGGCGAAAACCCGCATCAGTGGGCTGCGTTCTATACATCCGGAGACAGCAGACCCGGTGTCGCAACCGCACGGCAAGTGCAGGGCAAAGAACTCAGCTATAACAATCTGAATGACACAGATGCGGCCTATGAGCTGGTAGCGGAATTTGATCCCAATGAGGCTGCCGCAGTCGCCATAATCAAGCATGCGAACCCGTGCGGCGTTGCAGTGTCGTCCACAATTGCAGAAGCGTATGCGCTGGCATTGCGTTGCGACCAGACGAGCGCGTTCGGCGGTATCATCGCACTGAACCGCACGCTGGACGAAACTGCCGCGGAGGCAATCTCGCAAATCTTTACTGAAGTTATCATTGCGCCTGACGCAAGTGACGAGGCTTTGGCTGTTCTTGCGAAGAAGAAAAACCTGCGTGTCCTTCTCGCTGGAAACCTTCCTGATCCGGGTGCTGAGGGACTAGTACTGAAGATGTTGTCAGGAGGATTCCTGGCTCAGGCACGCGACAATGGTTGCGCGGGCACGCTTGATCTCAAACCAGTGACAAAGCGCGCGCCGACGGACCAGGAGCTGTCCGATCTCCTGTTTGCGTTCACCGTCTGCAAACACGTCAAATCGAATGCCATCATCTACGCAAAGGACGGCGCGACCGTCGGCATTGGTGCGGGACAGATGAGCCGGATCGATTCCGCGCGAATTGCCGCCTGGAAGGCGGAAGATTCCTCCAGGGAAGCTGGTTTGCCGCAGTCGCTCGCCAAGGGTTCTGTTGTTGCTTCTGACGCCTTTTTCCCCTTCGCAGATGGGTTGATGGCAGCCATCGATGCGGGTGCCACCGCGGTCATTCAACCAGGTGGCTCCATGCGAGACGATGAGGTAATTGCCGCTGCCGATGAGGCGGGCGTTGCCATGGTGTTTACCGGGATGCGTCACTTCCGGCACTAATTCGCCTCACGCGTCTCCCGCACAGTCAGAAGCAGGGCCAACCCCAGCAGCAGAAATAGGGAAATCGATGCAATGCCGAGCCGCGTACTCCCTGTTATCCCGGTGACGAGACCAACGGTAAGTGGCGCCGCAAAAGAGGTGACTTTGCCCGAAAAGGCGAAGAGGCCAAAGAATTTCGTCGCCATTTCCGGTGGTGAAATACGCGCGAGAAGCGAACGGCTTGATGCCTGAACCGGCCCGGCTACGAGTCCGATCACGGCAGCAAAAAGAACGTAAATCCGCTCGCCAAGGCCGGTGAGGAGCCCGCCGCCCGGTGCAGCAGGTGGGACCTCAACCCAATAGAAAATATGCGTCTTGTCGACCGAGAGAACGCCGGCACACCCCATCAAGAGAATGATCAACCCGCCAATGATAACTGGGCGTGCTCCGAATTTATCATCAAGGTTTCCGCCTAGCGCTGCCCCGATCCCAGCTGATACGGACAAGATTATGCCGAACAGACCAAGTTCGGTCGCGGTCCATCCGAACTGGCCCGCTGCGTAAACCCCACCGAAGGCGAATATTGCCCCAAGGCCATCTGCAAAGAGCATCCGAGAGGCAAGAAAACGCACGATGTTCTCATAGTGACGGACATTTGCCAGTGTGTCTTTGAGTTCCGCCAACCCCTCGCGGACAAGCGCACTTTTGCTTTTCTTGCCACCATGACGCGCGCGGTCCGGCGTGAAGAGAAAAAGAGGCAGAGCGAAAACCACATACCATAGTGCTGAGAATGGTCCGATCAGCCGTTCGCCCTCGTGGGTCAAGCTGTCAAGCGGCACAATTGGGCGAAGTCCCAGCATGGTCTTTCCTGTCTCGCCATCGGTAACGATCAGCCCGGTGGCGATCATAAGCGACAGGATGCCCCCGACATACCCAGTTGCCCAACCGATGCCGCTAAGGCGCCCGAGCTGGTTCGGAGGCACAAGAGACGGCATCATTGAATTGGTGAATACGGTCGTAAATTCGACTGCTACGGTGGCGATGATAACGGCGCACAAGACCGGCACCAGGTTGCCGCCACCCGGCACGGCGAACCAAAGGCCACACAGACCCGCAATGAAAGCCAGCGATGAAACCGCAATCCACGGTTTGCGTCTGCCTGAGGCATCAGCGATCGCCCCAAGGACAGGGCTGATGAAAGCCACGATCAGGCCGGCGGCAGCCGTCGTATAGCCCCAGATTTCCTGGCCGCGCGTCACATCTCCGATGAAAGTGGCGGCAAAGTAGGGTGCAAATAGGAAGGTCAGCACAAGCGTATAGAATGGCTGGGTTGCCCAGTCGAACATGACCCATCCAAACAGACCACGCCAAGCCGTTCTTTGAGTGCGCGTTGCGCTGGCTACCATATCGCCTGGTTCATACTCACGAAGGAGACAGGTCGCGCAAATGACCGACGGCAACCATCAAGCGTGACAGGCTCGGCTCGCCGCTGTCGAGGATTTCATCAACGGACTTGCGTGTGCGGACTGCCTGCTCCTTGTTTTCCCCGTGCCATGTCAGGAAGTTTCTGGAATTGCCTGAACCCGTTCGAACCACATCCTGCAGAACAGCACGTTGCGCGTTCGAAATCGCACTCATGGCGGCATTGATGGCAAGACGATCATAATAGTCCGTCACGAACAGCTTTTCACCGATGCCCTTGAGCTCATCAAGGCGGAAGAAGGCCGTCGCGTCGAACAAGATGCCAGCCACCTCCACAACCGGGCGGCCAAGCGCGTGCGCTACCATAACCGCATCAGGCCCGTCGGTCAGAACCCGCGCCTCCGCAAGCGTCCGGGCAAGCCCGGAAGGGACACCGGCTTGGGTCAGAACATTCTTGTCTGCATTGAGTGCACCTTGTTGCGACTCCGAAAGTATGGATTTGAGCGCGCCTTTCATTTCTTTGAGACCCGCGCGGTAAATGTTGATCGCTCCAGTCAAATCCCCCGAAAGCGAAATGTGGCGCAGGAACCACGCCGACTGTGTGCGTACAAGGTCCTGAACTCGCAAATAGAGATCGAGCTGGCATGCGCCGGCAATTTTGTTGTCCAGCAGATCTATTTCGGCGAACAGCTCTTCAAGCCCGAATACCGCCCGCGCGGCGGTGAACGCAAGAACAACGTCCGCAACCGGACGGCCGGTTTCCTCCTTCAACCGCAACGACATTGTCGAGCCACCGCGATTGATAATGGCGTTAGACATTCGTGTCGCAATGATCTCACGTCTTAGCCGATGAGATGCTATATCTTCAGGAAAGCTCTTTAGAAGCGTTTTGGGGAAGTACTCCTCGAGCTCCTGCTCAAAGTACGGGTCATTGGGAACGCTCGATTCAACAAGCTCATTGTATAATTCAATCTTCGCATAAGCGAGAAGCACGGCAAGTTCTGGCCGCGTCAATCCCTGCCCACCCTGCTGGCGCTCGAATATTTCCAAGTCTGTGGGAAGAAATTCGATTTCACGATCGAGCTGGCCGGTGCTCTCCAGTTCCCGCATGAGCCGCTGCTGGAATCCAAGGTCGGCAAGGCCCCGGCGCTGACCCAGACTGATTGCAAGGGTTTGCAGATAGTTGTTTTCGAGACACGCAGCGGCCACTTCCTCAGTCATCTTCACGAGGACCTTGTTGCGCTCTGGCAACGTGACCTTGCCCGCAGCCATAGCCGCACCGAATGCGATTTTGATGTTTACTTCCAGATCGGACGAATTGACGCCGGCGGAGTTGTCGATCGCGTCTGTGTTGACGCGGCCGCCGCGCAATGCGAACTCGATGCGCGCATCCTGCGTCATGCCAAGATTGGCACCTTCGCCGATTACCTTGACGTTCAGTTCGCTGGCCTTGACGCGGATGGCATCGCTTGCGCGGTCGCCAATCTGCTCGGTGCTCTCGTTTTCACCGCCGACATAAGTTCCGATTCCCCCGAACCACAGCAGATCAAACTCCGATTTAAGCAGCGCCCGTATCAACTGGTTCGGTGTAACCTCACCCACATCAAGTCCGGTGAGCTTCTTGATTTGCGGTGTCAGTTTGATTGATTTGGACATGCGGCTGAAAACACCGCCGCCACTGCTGATTATCTTGGTGGCGTAGTCCTGCCAACTCGACCGACCCATTTCGAAAAGCCGTTTCCGTTCCTTCCAGCTCTTCTCGGGATCGGGGTCGGGATCAATGAAGATATCGCGATGATCGAAAGCGGCGACAACCTTTGTCTTTTTTGAAAGCAGCATGCCGTTGCCAAATACGTCGCCCGACATGTCGCCAACCCCGATGACGCGGAAGGGTTCGCTTTGTATGTCCCAGTCCATTTCCCGGAAATGGCGTTTAACCGCCTCCCAGCCGCCGCGCGCGGTAATAGCCATCTTTTTGTGGTCGTATCCGGCGGATCCGCCTGAGGCAAAAGCATCTCCCAGCCAAAACGAGTGCCCGACCGAGAGTTCGTTTGCAAAGTCGGAAAACGTAGCGGTTCCCTTGTCGGCCGCGACCACAAGATAGGGATCGTCGCCGTCGTATCGCACCGTATCTTCCGGCGGAATCACTTTTGCGCCTGCGAGATTGTCAGTAAGCCGCAGCAGGTTGACAATAAACTCCCGATAGGCAGAGACACCAGTCGCCATAAACTCGTCACGGCCGCTCGCTTGCGCAAGGTATTTCGGGACGAACCCACCCTTCGAGCCGGTCGGAACGATTACGACATTCTTGACCTGCTGCGCCTTTGCAAGACCCAGAACCTCGGTGCGGAAATCCTGCGCCCGATCTGACCATCTTAAGCCGCCCCGCGCGATACGCCCGCCACGGAGATGAATGCCCTCGACTTCCGGCGAAAAAACGAAAATTTCAGCAAATGGCCGGGGCTCCGGTGCCCCATCAACATTGGCGCTGTCGAACTTGAAGGAAATAGCAGCGTAGGGACGCCCGCCAGACTCTTTCTGATAAAAATTGGTACGCAGGGTCGACTGTATGAGATTGAGATAGTGACGAATGATCCGGTCTTCATCCAGGCTTGGAACATCCTCAAGCGCTGCATGTATGGCCGTCGTTATGGTCCTGACAGCCGCCTTTCGCTTTTCTGCCGTCTTCCCGCTCGCCGGGTCGAACAACGTGCGGAACATACGCACCAGTTTCCGGGTCATGTCTGCATGGCGCAACATGGTTTCCGCCAGATACGCCTGGCCGAACGGCGCACCAATCTGGCGCAGATATGACCCATAAGCTCTGATGACGGCGGCTTCGCGCCAGTCGAGACCAGCACTCAACACCAGCTTGTTGAACCCGTCGGATCCGGTAAGTCCCTGCCAGACAGCAAGGAAGCAGGCTTCGATGCGGGCATCGCACTCCTTGAGCTCAATGGCCTGGCTCGCCGGATGTTCAAGCACCATGTCATGCAGCGACAATGGCGCATCACCCGCGCCGGCCGGGCTGATCCTGTAGGAGCGCTCATCAATAACCGAAAAGCCCATATTCTCCAGAACCGGCACCCGACGACTCAGCGGAATAGCTCCCTTCAGGTGGAAGAGCGAAACACGTACGCGTTCGGGCCGGTCAGACTCATCTCTGTAAAAGTCGACGGCAACCGGATTTTCTTCATCAAGCGCTTCAAACTGGCTGATATCCTGCACAGCTCTTTCGGTTGTGAAGGTAGACTGATAGGCCCTGCCAAATGCGCCCTGATATTTTCGGGCGAGCGCTGTGCCGATTCCACCGCCACCGGCAACTAAAGCATCGCTTAACTCGTCTTCCCATGTGCGGACGATATCCTCGATATTCTTGTCGAGAAACGTCCGGGACAGCACAGGCGTTTTGCCCTCGGAACGACCGATAATGAAGTGAATCCTGACCAGGGGACCCTCCGGGAAGAAGGGATAGTAGGCCGAAACCCGGCCGCGGTAGGCATCGGCCAGAAACTCCCCTATGCGGACGCGTACATTTGTTGAAAAACGGTCACGCGGCGCAAACACGATCACGGAAACGAACCGGTCGAATTCATCCGGCCGAGCGAAGGCGCGTGCACGGGGTTTTAGCTCAAGCGACTGGATCCCGACGGCGGCTTCGAACAGATCATCAACCCCAATCTGGAATAGCTCATCACGAGGAAACGTCTCCAGGACATTGAGCAGGGCCTTGCCATTGTGGCTGTTTGCGGGAAAACCGGACCGGTTGAGAACCACTTCAACCTTTTGCCTTAAGAACGGGATGTTCCGCGTCGACCGCGTGTAGGCCGTCGATGTGAAGAGGCCGATGATCCGAAGTTCGCCGGAAATCTCCCCCTTGTCGCCATAGATCTTGACGCCGATGTAATCCATGTATGCGCGACGATGAACGGTCGAGCGCACATTCGCCTTGGTCACGATCAGCGGTGCGGGCGCAAGGAAGAAACTGCGAATTTCCGGCGTCATGTTCATGGCCTCTCTGCCACGCCGCAACACAAAGACATTCGGGTCGCGCAGGATACCGAGACCTGAACCGGAAACTGTCTTGAGTGTTCCTTTCTTTTTTCCTCCCACGAAAGAAAAGGTGCGCATGCCGAGAAATGTGAAATTGTTGTCCAGCAGCCATTTCAGAAACTGGATCGACTCCGCCAGATCTGAAACCGGAACTGAGGGTGGGGCCGTGGTGTAGGCGGCAACCGCCCGGTCGAGCCGCTCCAGCATCTGCCGCCAGTCGACGACGACGACGCTGACATCGTCCACGATCTTCTGGAGAGCTTGGGCCAGTTCATTGCGCTCGGCCTTTTCGCCAATGCGTGCAATATGAACCTGAATGTAGCTTTCTTTTTCCGCGTTTTCCGGCGCGCTGTCACTCGGCCCTGAAACGCTCTGCAAGCGATCCTTTTTGTCGCGCGTCACGCGCAGAATGGGGTGGAGAACAAGTTGCACTCGCAGGCCGCGTTCCTGAATTTCGCCCATCACAGAATCGACGAGGAACGGCATGTCGGCATTCAGGATTTCGATGATCGTGGTATCGCCGAGGCCGGTGTATTCGGTCCCCGGATTGTAGACCCGCAGATTGTTCTGCTTCGCTGAACGGCTAGCTATGAATTCCCAGCTCGAGCGAATAACCCGCGCTACGGTATCCGCCGCAATGCCGTCGAAATCATCCTCGTGTGCGCCGCGCAGAACCGCTTCGGCGAAGGTCTTTAGTCCTTTACCGCCACCGTTGCTGCCGAGCTGCTTGATTACCGATTTCGTATAAGGTTTTTCTTTTTTCTGCGCCGCCTTCGCCACGGTTCCGCGCCCCCCCTTGGTTGTGACAGCTGAAACACACCGGTGCTGACCAGACGCATGTCGTGACGCGCCAATGTGACACAAATCACTTTTCAAGTGTCGGAGAGTGACCCGCTGCGCGAGCGATGACAAGGGAAAATCCCGCGCCTTCACGCATTGAGACAATCGCTCAGGTAACCCGACGTGGTTAATCAGCCTTGTTGAATAGTGCCGTGTCTTCAGCAACCTTGAGGATTGCAAGGGCAGCGTCGAACGCTTTTCCCGCCTCCTCCTTGTTGCCGGCTGCCAACGCTTTACGGCCATTCTCCAGATGTTTGGAGAAAAGAGCCTTCTGCTCATCCGTCATCGGCAGTTTCTTGGCCTGTAATGCCTCGATAGATTCAAGTTGCTCTTCAGGGGTATCCGGTCCAAGGCACCCGGTGAGCAAGAAAGCGAGCGCTAGAGCAGCTGCCCGGACTCCGTTTGCGGTCATCAATATACTCCAAAACCGTTGGCTTCCTCACTTGCTTAGAGAATAAGGCATGCGCTTTCCACTTGGCTTTGGTCTAAGCCGCTACTCAAGCACAATGAGGTGATTTGGAAGCTCGTTGTGGTTAGCTGAACCGGGAGGAAAATGTTCGGCCAGAACCTCCGCGGACATTTGAATGGCCGAGACAAACCCTTTCGATACCTGTCTTCGCACGATGTTATTGGTCAGCTCTTGCACGATCCGGTCCCAGGTTTCGGGCGGTACTTTGTTATAAATGCCCTCATCGGCAATAATTTCCGCAAACCGTTCTGCAGCTGAGACAAAAATGAGCACGCCGGTACGGCCCTTTGTCGTGTGAAGGTTCTGCGCGAGGAACTGCTCCATGGCGTGACGGTGGGCACGCGCACGTTTCACTGACCTAGGTACCAGTGCGATGCGTATCGGCCACCATTGCGACGTAACAGCAAGTACGGCAAAAACCGCGAGCTGAGCCATATAGATGTGCTCCGACGCAAAATTGCTGAAAAAAAACAACGCAGCCGGTGTAGCAAGCGCGGCGAGCGCCGCCCACAACAACGGGACAAAGATGTAGTGGTCGCTGGAAGCAGCAACGACAGCGACGATTTCACCGCTCGTTTTTTTCTCAGCCGTTGCAATGGCCTCGCTGATACGGATCTGATCCCTGGTTGAAACGAATTCCATGTCTTACCAGCCCCCGGATGATCCGCCGCCGCCGAAACTACCACCACCGCCGGAAAATCCACCACCGCCGGACGATCCGCCCGAACCCCAGGTCCAACCACTTGAACCCTTTTTCTTGCCAGACCCCTTGCCAGCCGAACTGGTGTTCCCGTGACGGATGGACTGGACAATGCTCCACATCACCGCAACAAAGATGATGAGCCAGATCATCACAATAAGAAATGTAATCAGACGATCAAAGTCGCTGCCCTGCTCCTGCTGGCGAGCGCGGAGTTTCAGCTCTTCCGCGTCGCCGGTAAGCACTGCAGTTATGTCGCGCACGCCTGCTTTGATCCCGCCGGGGAAATCGCCCTGCTTGAATCGTGGCCTTATTGCATTTTCGATAATGATTTTGGTGAGAGCGTCAGTCAGCAGAGGCTCGAGCCCTCGACCCACCTCTATGCGCATCCTTCGCTCGTTTGGCGCGACAATCAGAAGGACGCCATTATTCTTACCCTTCTGGCCAATGGCCCAGTGACGGCCGAGCTTGTAGCCAAACTCCTCGATCTCAAATCCCTGCAGCGACGGCAGGGTTACGACTACGAGCTGATCAGTTGACTTTTGCTCAAGCGCTTCAAGATCAATTTCCAGCTTCCGGATCTGGTCGGCGTCCAGGAGGTTGGCACCATCGACGACGCGTCCGGTAAGCGTCGGGTAGTCTGGATCGGCCGCGCGCGCGGGCTGAACCAGAAAAACGAAAGCTAGAAGAATTGCGAAGACAATGCGCGTGAACCCCATACGCACGTCGGCAAGAGCAGCAATGGCCGATGCGGCCCCGGTCGCCATCAGCTTAGAATTTCACCTTGGGGGTTTCGGTCTTTTCAGGCTCGACAGTGAATGTTTCCAACGGTTGTGAGCCGGGATAGAGCAGCGCCTTCCACCAGCGCCCCGGTATGGTGCGCAGCTCGGTATTATACACCCGGACCGCATCAATGTAGTCGCGCCGGGCTATGGCGATACGGTTCTCCGTACCTTCGAGTTGCGACTGAAGCGTCAGGAAGTTCTGATTGGACTTGATGTCAGGGTAGCGCTCAACGACCACCAGAAGCCGCCCGAGAGCACCGGAGAGTTGGCTTTGCGCCTCCTGGAATTTCTTGAACGCCTCCGGATTGGTTAGAACATCACTTGGAAGTTTGGTTTGCGTCGCCTTGGCACGCGCTTCCACGACCTCGGTCAGAACCTTGCGTTCCTGCTCCGCGAAACCCTTCACCGTCTCGACCAGATTTGGAATGAGATCGGCGCGGCGCTGATACTGGTTCAGAACCTCGCTCCACGTGGCTTTGGCCTTCTCATCGAAGGTGGGAATGTTGTTTATGCCGCAGCCTGACAGCGCAAATCCAAGCAAGACAATTAGTGCAAGGCCCGCAAGCCTTGAAAAACCCACCGGGCGCCTGGCCTCCAGTGCTGTCATTTCGTCATCCTCCCTGCCGCATGCTTACTGAATTGCGATTTATGATCGCTTGGCCTTCTGATGCAAGGCCAAACCGACCCGACCGCTCTAGATATGGCTCTTTGTCACCTCTTTATCCGCGCCGTTATGGTTAATCGAATGCTGCTCGTGATGGGTCCGGTTCAACCTAATTTAACATTGGCGTGGTATTTGCTGAGTTTGCATCGTTGGGTCGATCGCGCCACTTCGGCACGGTTTAGGTATGCGTATCAGTGTGGGAGTATTTTGAATGTTATTCCGTTCGTTAGCGATTTGTGGCGCCGCGGCCGCATTCGTCGGTATGGCCAGCGTCGAAGCAGATGCTTTCGGCCGGTATCATCGCGGTGGCAAGATTGTAACCTGCTACAAAAAGGTTTCGACGCCGCCTGTTTACAGAACTGTAATGACCAGAGTTATGGTGCGGCCATCAAGCTGCTCACAAGTGTCCACTCCGCCTACTTACGGGGTTCAGGCACATGAAGTGGTTGTGCGGCCTTCCTATCAGGTCGTGCACTCAAAGCCCGCAGTATATGGTCGCGTCAAGGTCGTAAAGCAGGTCCGCCCCGCACGCACGCGTTGGAAGCGCAGCCGTTGCCATGGTGAGTATAAGTGCGCGGTGACGACACCGGCAAAATACCGCACCCGGACCAAGCGTGTCATGGTGGAGCCGAGGCAGAACTGGGTCGAGACACGACCCGCCGTCAAGGGCGTTGTCCACCAGAAGGTCATGGTGCATCCCGGAACCGTTCGACAAGTCTGCCAACCGGCAGTTTACGAGACCGTCGCCAAGCAGGTTCTTGTCAGCCCTGGTACATCACATTGGGTTCCGGCACAGCATACGGGTCATGCCGTTGCCTATCACCAGTCTGTGCAACATGTGCCACAGCCTGTGCCGCACGCGCCGGCGATGCGGTATAGCAGGCCGGCCCCGATGCCGTCCTATCACCACCCGCTCAAATAGACGGGTCGCGCGCCAGACATCTGGCAGCAATTCAGAACATTCGACAGCGCATCCATACTGGTTGCGCTGTTTTTTGTTGTGGCACAGTTGCAACTTATAACTGAGGAAACGCCACAATTGCCGTGAGGATTTACACTCCGTGAACCCTAATCACAGACAATTCGGGAATGGCCAGAGCGCTCAATTCCCGGACTGCCGACGTCGACCGGACGATCTCCGGCGCAATTGCGCCAAAGTCGGGTGCTGTCGGGTCCTTGCTTGCCCAATATTCCATGCGATTGGGCGATGCGGTACTGCGCCACCGAACCCAGCTGGCGGAACGGGCTTCACGTGTTGAGGCAGAACTCGCGAACCGGGTGAAATCGGAATTCATCGCCAATATCAGCCACGAATTGCGGACACCCCTCAACGCCATGCTCGGCTTTTCAAATCTTCTCAAGACGGCGGAAACTTCGGCACTCCAACCGGGCCAGGTGGTCGAATATGCCACCCTTATTTCCCAATCCGCCGAAGAGCTGCTGTCCATCGTGAATGATGTCATCACAATGTCGAAGCTTCAGTCGGGACAGCTCGATGTGCATCTGGATGATGTGTATGTCGATGAAATACTTGGGCATTGCACAAAGTGGGCGACCGCGCATGCAGCGGAATCCGGACACCGGTTCATTTCACAGATCGACCCGGACCTTCCCGCCATTGACGCGGATCACAAATTTCTCAAGGACATTGTGATGCGGTTGACCGCCAATGCCTTCAGCTTCACGCCTGAGGGCGGCACCATTGTTGTGACAGCAAAGCAAGGCCCCGAAAGCAGCATCATGGTGTGTATATCCGACACGGGTGTCGGTATGAGCGATGACGAGGTCACGATTGCGCTTACCGAATTCGGACAGATCGATACCCGTCTCAATCGCCAGCATGAGGGGACCGGCCTCGGTCTGCCAATCGCAAAGGCCCTCACGGAGCGGCAAGGTGGATCTTTCATGATCCGCAGCGAGAAGAACGAGGGAACCGACGTAATCATGCTTTTCAGGCATGCCGATGCCGACCGTGCCCCGCACGATACTCCGGAGGCCTGTCATGTCTGCTGAATTTTCTACAGCCGCGACAATAAAGAATGTCAGCGAACACTCCTCGATCGGCCACGTCGTTTCGGTGACCGGCTCTCAGGCTGTGGTGATGCTCGACCAGGCGCGCGGTGGCCAGGAGGGAAAACGCGCGGAACTGGGTGCAATCCTGAAGATCGACACGCCGGCATCGATTCTGCTCGGGCTTGTGTCCGCCCTCAGCATCCCGATCCCCTCGCAGCGTGAGGGCGAGTCGGAAATCCGGGTCGCCGAACTTGAACTCATTGGCCAGCTCATCAAGAAGGAAGATGGAAGTATCGGCAGCTTTCTGCGCGGTGTCTCCGGCTATCCCTCGCTTGGCGACATGGTGGATGTAGCAACGGCAGACGAACTCAGGCGGGCCTATCTCTGGAACGACACGCAGGCAGTATCGATCGGTACACTAATACAGGACCGGTCGATCCCGGCGATGATCCAGGTGGATGAGCTTTTCGGCAAACATTGTGCGATTCTGGGCAGTACCGGTACCGGCAAGTCCTGCGGCGTGGCGGTGCTGCTGCGTGCAATTCTGGACCAGAACGAGCGGGCGCACATCCTGCTTCTCGATCCACACAACGAATATGCCCGCTGTTTCGGCGACAGGGCGGAAGTGATTACCCCAAGCGACCTTCAGCTTCCCTTCTGGCTTCTCACATTCGAGGAGATGGTCGAGGTTGCCATTGGCGATGTCATGGGAAAGATTGCCGCGGTTGAAATACTTGCCGAACTCATCCCGATCGCAAAATGGCGCTATGCCAGCAACAGAGGGCGCGAAAATGCCGCTCTTCTAAAGCGTGGCGCCATGCCATCCCAGGCTCGGACCTACACCGTCGATACTCCGGTTCCCTATCGCATATCCGACGTAATCGCCATTATTGACGAAAGAATGGGACGCCTGGAGAATCGTGGAGACTTGGCCCCTTACCGCCAGCTCAAGACTCGTCTCGAAGCCATTTCCGGCGACCCGCGCTACGCCTTCATGTTCGGCAGCCTTACGGTTCAGGACCATATGGCCGAGATTGTGGGGAGACTGTTCCGCGTACCCGTAAATGACAAACCCATCGCTATTCTGGAACTCACAGGGGTGCCATCTGAGATCGTCAATGTGGTGGTCTCGGTCATCTGCCGGATGACATTCGATTTCGCGCTGTGGAGTGGCGGTTCAACCCCTGTAACCCTCGTCTGCGAAGAGGCGCATCGATATGTGCCAAACAACCCTGATCTCGGGTTCGAACCGACCCGCCGGGCCATCGCGAGGATTGCCAAGGAAGGCCGCAAATATGGCGTTTCTCTATGCGTCGTCAGCCAACGCCCTTCGGAGCTCGATTCCACCATTCTTTCTCAATGCAACACCGTCTTCTCAATGCGCATGTCGAATGATCGCGACCAGAATTTCGTACGCGCAGCCATCTTCGATACGGCGGCGAGCCTGTTGGACTTCCTGCCCTCCATGGGACCGCGTGAGGCGATTGTATTCGGTGACGGCGTAACGCTTCCGGCAAGAATTCGTTTTGCCGATTTGCCTGAAAATGCCATGCCGCGCAGCCGCACAGCGTGCTTTACCGAGCTATGGCGGCACGATGACGGCGAAGCACTTGATCTCAACACAGTGGTCGAACGCTGGCGGGCTGCAGACTCGCCCAAACTGCAATCAGGAATGCACGCCAATGAATCCGCTGTTCCCGAGGTGACGGAGCCGAAAGGAGCGGAAACCACAGCGGTGGTTCGGCCTCCACAAGGCCAACAGCAGCCCGCCCAGCCGGCAGCGGCACCCCACCTTGCGTCCCCACAACCGGGAACGGGACAGTTGCCGCAGAGCTAGACGGTATCCGGGAGTATGGAAGTCTTGTCTGCATTGCCCCCTTGTCCTCACAAGGGAACTGCGAAAATCATGTCTGAAGCGGTCTCGGAAACACCTTCACAAATCGTGTCGCGGACCACGCGGGGTATCTCGTTGCTGTCTGTCTGAAACTTGCCGAGTTGGTTGACCGCACGCCTCAGATCAATGCTCCTTCCGAGATACTGATAGAGAACACGGCCGCTGCCAATGCGCCGATCGTCCCGGGTAGAAACGCCCATATTCAATCCGGACAGCCATGTCACCCGGTTGCGGTATCCGGGATAAAGAATGGTTTGGGAAACTTCCTGATGTCTCAGCGTATCATATTCCATGACATAGAGCCGGTCGCGCAGAAGCAACAGGTATCCGAGATACTTGCATAGATATGGACCCGCTTCCCCGCCATCACCGTCCTGAAAACGTTCCATCCGCTTGGACAGGATTTGCTCACCTTCCCGCCAGATCCGGACAATCGACTTCTGAAGCACATTGTTGTCGGAGAAAGAATAGCGGTAAGCGAAATAGTAGCCGCAATATCGCTCCGCATCGCCGCGCGACGCGCCAAACAGCTGCTCGACATGATCCACATAGGGTGGATTGCTGACGACATTCCCAGCTTCCCGGCGCGGTTTCAGGGCAACCAATTCACGAAATTCATCCGGGGGAAGCAAAAGCTCATAGTCCTCAACGCCAAAAAAATCGCAGATACGCTGCAGCGTATGGCGTGACGGCATTGAATTGCCGTTCAGATATTTGTTGAACTGTTGCCGATTGATACCAAGGCGCCGGCAAACCTCGGCAACCGACTTGTAGTAACTCGTAAGCAGTTTGAGATTCTCGGCTACCGCAGCATTGTTCATGGCAACGCTCCCTCCATTCTCACCAATTCAAGCCACATCCTCAATCAACAATAGAAGCTACTTGACGCATAATTCGCTTCATATTGCATACAAATTCATGGAAAGCGAAGTTGCCTACGGCGTAATTCAACCGTCATATCGGTGTTGCTCGCTCACGTAACACAGTTGGCTCAGAGGACTATCGAGATGGTGCATCAGGAACCAGACAACAGGATCCCAACGCCGGATTGCTCTGAAGGTGAGAGCAATCTCTCGGCGAAACGCCGCGACTGGAATGATGCCGGTCTTGGCAAACGCACGCGCGCGCTTATTGATCGGGACGCGGCTTGTTTCCTCCATCAATCAGTGTCGACCCCATGCATGAGCGCGGTGAGAAAAGCTGAAGGTATCTGGCTGGAGGACATGGACGGCCGTCGCTATATGGATTTTCACGGCAACTCGGTTCACCACATTGGCTACGGCCATCCGCGCCTGAAGCAAGCCATAACGCGGCAAATGGACGAGCTGCCGTTTGCGCCAAGACGGTTTACCTGTGAGGCAGCCGTGGCGCTTGCGGAGAAACTCGGGCAGATTTCGCCAGGCAATCTGAGCAAGGTACTCTTCACCACTGGTGGCTCCGATGCCATCGAGACTGCGTTAAAAATTGCCCGCGTCGCCACCGGACGCTTCAAAACTCTCTCCTTCTGGGATTCATTTCACGGCGCGGGGTTCGGTGCCTCAAGTGTCGGAGGCGAGCAGCTTTTCCGCATGGGTCCTATCGGCCCTTTGCTGCCTGGGGCAGAACACGTACCGCCATTCGATGCCTACAGAAATCCGTTTGGAATTGAGCACAGCAGAGACAATCCGCATGACGAAGAGGTGGGAGACATTGTTGCCAGCCTGATCCGGTTCGCGCTCAAAAAGGAGGGGGATATCGCAGCGGTCATCGCAGAGCCGAACCGTGCTGTTCCCTATATTCCGCCGAAGGGATTCTGGAAGCAGGTGCGTGCCGCATGTGACGACGCCGGCGCGCTTCTGATTTTCGACGAGATTCCGACCGGCCTCGGCAAGACCGGCAGGATGTTCGCCTGCGACCATGACGAAGTGGTGCCGGATATTCTGGTTATGGGTAAGGCGCTGGGCGGCGGTATCGTGCCCATCGCCGCGACCATCTGCCGTCCTGAACTCGACGTCTGTGGCGATTTTGCTCTCGGCCACTATACCCATGAGAAAAACCCGGTAACGTGCCGCGCCGCTTTGACCACCATCGAAATTATCGAAGATGAGAAGCTCGTGGAAAACGCAGCCGAGGTTGGCGCATGGGCGCTTGAACGCATGCACGATATGATGGACCGGCACAACGCGATTGGCGACGTGCGCGGACGCGGCTACCTTCTGGGAATTGATCTCGTAAAGAGCCGTGTGACAAAAGAAGCCGCCAGCGACCTTGCCGAACAGGTTTTTTACCGGTGCCTCGAGAACGGTCTTAGCTTCAAGATTTCCATGGGATCGGTTCTGACACTCTATCCCTCGCTTGTGACAACCAAGGCTGACATGGAAAAGGCGCTCGGCATTATCGATGCCGCAATCGCCGGGGCCACGTGATCCGGGACAAGCAGACATGCCAGAAACTTTAAAAATCATTCGCACAGATTCGAAACTCGAATGTCCCCAGCTTGATGCCGCCCTCAGGGAACGCGGTCAACTCGTACTTCTCCCGGACGGCGTGGGCGAAAACGAACTGTTGTTGCAGGTCCATGACGCGGACCTCGTGCTCATGTGTTACACGCCGATCACCGCCCGCATCATCGCAGGAGCCGCCCGGCTAAAAGGCATCGTCAAATATGGCGTTGGTATCGATGCCATTGATATCGAAGCCGCGAAAGCGCGAAAAATTCCCGTTGTCAACGTGCCCGCCTATGCCGAGGAGACCGTCGCCGAAGGCGCCTTCGCATTGATGATTGCGCTGGCGAAGAAGTTGCGGCCGCTTCAAAAGGCAATGGACAAAACCGGTTGGGTCTGGCCTGCAAACGAATGGCTGGCATCTGATCTATCAGGCAAGACGCTCGGCCTGGTTGGAATGGGACGCATCGGATGCAGCATGGCGCGCATGGGAGCACTGGGTTTCAACATGCGCGTGCTTGCGGTCAGCCCAAGCACCAGCGCTGAGGAGGTACAGGCTGCAGGTGCGGAAAAGCGGGAGGACTTGCGAGCCATGCTCGCGGAATGCGACTTCGTTTCCGTCCATGCAGTCCTGAACCCGGAAACACACGGCCTGATAGGTCCACGGGAGCTCTCTGCCATGAAGCGCTCCGCATACCTCATCAACACGGCGCGCGGCGCGATTGTTGACGAGGTTGCGTTGGTTGCGGCACTGCAGAAGAATGAAATCGCCGGCGCCGCGCTTGACGTTTTCTCGCAGGAGCCGTTGGCGAAAGCGGGTCATCCGTTGAGCGATCTGTTTGGTATGGACAACGTGATTCTCTCGCCTCACCTGACGTTCTTTACCCATGACGCCATGGTGCGGCTTGAAGAGGACACGCTCGCGCGCTGTGATGAACTCCTCAGTGGAAACCCAGTGCTGATAAAATCTGCCGATCCACGCCTCACAAGTCAGACCCATGGCGTAACATTCGCGCAATAGACATAGTCGTACTTCAGACTTTTGACACTTTCGTCGCCAGTTTGAACTCCGTCAGTTCTTTGGGCGTAAAGACGTAGAGCCGTTCCTTCGGCGTTGTCATGGCGTGAATCCAGACGCGCGGGGAAACCTCCATCTCGATCAGGAAATTCTGGCAGCGCGCCGAAATCTGCTGAGCCGCAGCCATGCCTTCCTGGAGCGTACCAATGGCGCTCTTGAGCGTGTAGACCCGGTGTACGCCAATCCACGCCTTCGCGCCGGCAAGGCGCTTGGTACCACCGGCAAAAACCAGCGGACAGGACGATGCGCAATATCCGTCGTTGGGAACATGTGTTGTCAATTTCCGTTTACGGATTTCGCGCGCCATCTCGAGCGCATCTGGCACGGATCCTCCGGGAGAATGCAACGTAATGCGTTTTATCTTTCCTTTGTTCTTTGCCAGGAAACGCTCAAAGGCCTTTGCAGTTCCGGGTTTGATGAGACCGACCGCGGACGCGCGGCCCTTTTCACCGAACTTGAATACCATCGCCTCTTTCATGACCTTTGATTCCGGTGGCTTGGAGTACCCGGGAAGAGCCAGCCGCCGCCCCCCATCCGGTGCCACCGGCATGGTGCGCGGCAGGTAGGGGCGCACATGATCACCCTCTTTTGGCCGCGCCATCTCCACGGGGTCGGTCTTCGTTTCATGGAGTGAAAGACCATCATCACGCTTCAGGAGAGCGCGAAAATCGAGCGCGATCAGAATGACGGTGGAAGTCAACAACCCCACGAATACGCCGCGCAGGACGGCACCCTCAGGAATCGCGTCTATCAGGGTTGCAAGACGGCCGGGCGTGTCCTGATTGGCGAACATCGCGTCTACGACCGGTTGCGCGCTGAGGGAAGGGTCTCAACACGAGGTGGACCGTGAGACTCTTCGGCATCCTTTGCGTTTCCGCCATTTTGCTCGGTATCGTCGCCAAGGCGTTGATAAACGCGCATCGCACGCCGCATGTCGGCAGCGGTGACCGAATGGTCTTCATGATCATCACCTTCTTCACGGCGGATCACCGATTGCACGATACAAAGAATCATTATGAGCACCGCCGGCAGCAGATCGATGGATATCGCCCCGGCCCAGCTTGGTAGAAAGTCACCGGCATAAAGCAGGACAGCTTCCGGTGTCGACAGAGGCGTGAACCGAATGGGTGTGGCCTGGGGACGTTTCAAAATGTCATCAGCTGCCTGCGACAACGCCTTGCTCTGTTCCTTGATGGCGCGTTCTACATTACCCACCACTTCATTCTGTCGCGCAGCGAGCGACGCGGTGCTGCCACCTGCCACCGGTGCTATAAATGACCGGCTGAGATCCTCCGCTGCCCGCTTCACAGCCGGAGCAATAGATGTCTGGTTGAGACCTGCGATGGCGCCTGTCAGTGCAACAGCCTCCTCCGCAAACGCATTGCGGCGCGGTTCAATTGGACCGGTCGAAGATACGATCTGCCGCATCTTGGCAAGATGTTGCCCGCCCTGTTCAAACAGCGAACGCACCTGTGTGCGCGACTGCCGAACTTCTTCCGCCAGACCGTTCAGCTGACCGGACATTTGCGTCAGCAGTTGCACAACCGTTCCGCTGCCTGAAGTTCCGGTCAGGGCTCCGGTTTCCCGCTCCTGCCCGGCAAGGCGGGCGAACCGTTGCGACGCCAGTTGAATGTCCGGCAGCAACCCTTGTGCGGCAAGTGCGGTGTTGTGTGCCTGATCCAGAGTTTGCTGATAGCGCTCGGTGGCGATTGCCATGTGCTGCGCCAGGGCGGCGGAGCCGGCGAGAGCGGCTGCGTTGAGCCAGGACGACATGGCAATAATCATGGCGCTGCCAAGAACCATCGCGCCATACAGCATGCGCCGCGCATCACCGTAGCGCACATGTGGCAGGAACCGGATCATGTAGGACCAGAATGCGTAAATGCCCACCGAAACCGCCGCCGAATAGATAATTGCGCCGAAGAATACCAGGCTCGAGGATCCCGACAGCAAACCACGCACACCAAGATAGGTATAGACACCGCTCGCCAGCGCCAGCACGGCAAGGGTGATTTTCGTGGTGATCTCAAGACGGCTCAAACCGCCGCGCAACGCCTGTGACATACCTTGATACCCTTCCTGGAACGCGTGAACTTTGCCAGGTTCTACGGAAAGGAACGCAAAAACCATGCGGCAGCCACGGCCCGTTCCAATTCTGCAGTCTATAATGCCCTATGAAGTGTGGCGGTCAATTGACTGTGTACCGGGGAGAAGCGGTGTATTCGTGGCAGCGTTAACGACAACTCCGGTTACGGTGCGGCCTGCCTGGTCTATTTCAATGGCGGCTTTTCGACAGGCCAGGGTTCAGCGTCGACCCAATCCGGCATTGAAACCAGCCTGAGTTCATCCGCACTTTCGCTTGTCTCAAGTGCCACTTCAACACTCCCGGTCGCCTTGGCAAGCGCCTCTTCTGCGCTTGCTCCGCTGAGCAGATTACCCAGCAAAATCGCCGCCATGAGATCACCAGGGCCGTGCGGCGCATCCTTGCGTTTCGGCACCGTCGTGGCTGCCTGCGTGCCATCCTCAATTAGCAAATTTACGAGAGAGGACACGTCCTTACCGGTAAGCGACGTAACGAGCACGGTTTTTGACACTAGCTCCTTTGCTGCGGCCGCTGCAGTTTTGGCGCGCTTGGCGCTGACGCCAGTTAGCCATTCGAGCTCGAAGCGGTTTGGTGTCAGAATATCCGCCAGCGGCAACAATTCCTCACGCACTGCCGCCGCGGTATCGGGGTCTAGATAGAGACCAGCCGGATCGTCTCCCAGAATCGGATCGCACAGACACAACGCACTCGGATTTCTTTTTTTCACAGTTTCGAGTGCTTGCGCCGCAAAGACAACATGCTCCGGGCTCGGCATATAGCCAATTAGTACCGCGTCAATTTCTTCAACCCAGCCATTGGCATCGAGCGCCTCCAGCATGGCTCGCAGCCGACCGACTGGAACCTGTTCTCCGGCAAAGCGAGTATGGCCCGGGTGATTGGAAAGGATAACTGTTGGCAGCAGCCAGCAGTCATGTCCCATGCGTTCAAGCGCAACGCGCGCGGCACTTCCGCCGACATAGCCGCGAACCACTTGCGAGGAAATGCACAGCACCGTGCTCATGGACGAAACGTTCCTGGATTGATTGTTTCTGCCGTAATCGGGGCATGGCCGAGCGGGCGGGTCTTCGCTATTGTCCGCGCATCACCCAAGGCAATGTCCCGTTTCGCATTCATACGGAAATTAAGCAAGAGAGAGAAATGGTAGATTTAGTTCGCCCGCGCCGCAGTGCGCTATATATGCCCGCTTCAAACGCTCGCGCACTGGAGAAGGCCAAAGGCCTCGCAGTTGATGCCGTGATCATCGATCTTGAGGACTCCGTTGCACCTGATGGGAAATCCGACGCCCGGGCGCAAGCCTGCGCCGCGGCCAAGACCGGTGGTTTCGGCGATCGCGAGGTGCTCATTCGTGTAAACGGCCTCGACACGGAATGGGGCCGGGATGACATTCTTGCCGCCGCGTCATCGGGAGCCGACGCTCTTTGCGTGCCAAAGGTCGAGTCATCGGAACAAGTGGCGGCAATACGTGGTGTCCTTGGCGAAGGCGGCGCGCCCGCCGAAATGTCGATCTGGGCGATGATTGAAACCCCGCTCGCTATTCTCAATGTGGGCAAGATTGCGCAAGCGGCATCCTCTGAGCGCAATCCGGTTACCGTATTGCTTCTGGGTACCAATGACATCGCCAAGGAAACGCGCGCGGCACAGACCCCGGATCGCCTGCCGATGCTGATGTGTCTATCCAGCTGTGTCGTCGCAGCGCGGGCCTACAACCTCGATATTCTCGACGGCGTCTATAACAATTTTCGCGACGAAGAAGGATTCAAGCGTGAATGCGCGCAAGGCCGCGATCTTGGCATGGACGGAAAGACGCTTATTCACCCCAATCAGATCAACCCATGCAATGAAGTGTTTTCCCCAGGCGAGGATGAAGTTGCGTGGGCGCAAACAGTCATCGCAGCGTTTGATGAACCGGAAAACGCGAACAAGGGTGTGATCAACATCGACGGGCAAATGGTCGAGTTGCTGCATCGTGACATCGCACAGCGCATAGTCGCTATTACCAACGCCGTCGCAGGTGACGCAGACTGATATGATGGAGATCCAAAGGGACCTTCCGGTGACAATAGTGGGGTAGGAAATGGTCAAACTGGTGAGATCGGCGCCCGTGTTGCAGGTGCGCGACGTCGTGAAATCAGCTGAGTTTTATACAGAGAAGCTTGGCTTCACGAGCGCCAGCATGTGGGGTGAGCCTCCGTGCTTCAGTATCGTCGGACGCGAAACTGTGACTGTCTTTCTGGATCAGACGCGCGAAGAGCAATCCTCGCCCGTCAACCAGTACTGGGCCGCATATGTCTACATTGACGATGTCGACAGCTATCTGGCCGAGCTGAAGGGCCGCGGCGTCGAAATCCTCCGCGGTCCCGAAAACACGGACTATGGCTGCCGGGAAATCGACATACGCGATCCAGATGGCCATATCATTGGGTTCGGTCAGGATATCGCTCCCAGTGGCCGCGGACCAGGACTCTAGGCAGCGCTATGACAAAAACGAATTCGGGTAATTTCTTCGAGGACTTCTCACTAGGCCAGAAGATCATTCACGCGACGCCACGCACGATCACCGAGGGAGATGTCGCGCTCTACATCGCGCTCACCGGCTCCCGTTTCGCGGTTCAGTCCGCCGACACATTCGCAATGGATATCGGCTACCCCGCAGCGCCTGTTGACGACATGCTCGTCTTTCACATGGTGTTTGGAAAAACCGTACCGGACATCTCTCTTAACGCAGTCGCCAATCTCGGATACGCAGATTGCCGGTTTCTTACCTCTGTGTTCCCTGGCGATACACTGAGTGCCACATCAGAGGTGATCGGCCTCAGACAACTCTCCAACGGAAAGGCGGGTGTTGTTTATGTACGCTCCTCGGGCGCCAATCAGACTGGTGAAACTGTTCTCGAATTTGTTCGTTGGGTCATGGTAGCGAAACGCGATGAAGCCGTGCCCGCACCGGAGCCTCATGTCCCCGATTTGCCGGATCACGTGTCCCCGGACCAACTTGCCCAGGACCTGCCGCCGATTGACAGCGCCGCATACAATCTAGAGCTCGCCGGTGCACCGCACCGGTGGGGCGATTTTGAGTCGGGTGAAAAAATCGACCACGTGGACGGGATGACCATCGAAGAGGCCGAGCACCAGATTGCCACGCGCCTCTATCAGAACACGGCCAAGGTCCATTTTAATGCTCATGCTCAGGCCGACAGCCGATTTGGCAAGCGGCTCATCTACGGCGGTCACGTCATCTCGCTCGCTCGCGCGCTATCATTCAACGGGCTCGCCAACGCGTTTCATATTTCAGCCGTCAACGGCGGAAGCCATGTCGCGCCATGCTTCGCCGGCGATACTGTCTATGCTTGGTCTGAAGTTCTGGAGCGAATTGAGTTCCCTGCGCGCGAAGATATCGGTGCCTTGCGGATTCGCACGGTCGCTTTGAAAAACCGCACAGCAGATGGATTTCCCTACAAGTCAGATGGGGGCGACTATGAGGACGGCGTTATGCTCGACTTCGACTATTGGGCCATAGTTCCGCGCTGACCTTCCAGGTTCATGAGACAAAAAACTCAAGCTCTGAAATCCGTTTGTCGTATAGTTGATGCACATAGTCACAAAAAAAGTGACACGGCCAGCGCGCAGCGTTGGCCACCAGGGAGGGTAGTATGAGAAGAGTAGTTTTTGCAGCGGTCATCTCTATGGCGTTGCCGTTGGCGGCTCATGCGGCCAGCGCCATCATCAAATCCACAGACGGTCAGGAAATGGGAACGCTTAATCTGCGCCAGACAGGCGATGGCGTTCACATCACAGGTACAATCAGAGGATTGGAGCCGGGCAATCATGCCTTCCACATCCATGCTGTGGGCAAATGCGAACCGCCATTCAAGTCCGCCGGCGGTCACTTCAATCCATTTAATGTGCCGCACGGCAGGAAATCCGAAGGCGGACCGCATTCCGGCGACATGAACAACATTGCGGTACTTGATTCCGGACCGGTTGAGATTGATGTGGTCAATTCAGGCGTGACACTCAACCCGAATGGCAAGGCATCCCTATTCGACGCTGATGGTTCGGCCATCGTCTTCCACGCAGGCCCGGACGATTACCAAAGCCAACCCTCAGGGGCTGCAGGCGGAAGAGTTGCGTGCGGGGTTATCCAGTAGCATGCAGAGATAGCGGGCCGCGCCGCTCTAGCGCGGGCGCGGCCCCGCCTCAGCGCCCCTGACCGACTTTCTTTTCAAGTTCATTCGCACGCGCATCCGCTGGATCGAACCCCAGATCAGCCGACCGGCTATACCATTTCAGAGCCGTCGCCACGTCCGGCGCCATTCCAATCACGCCTCGGGAATCGAGAAAATCCGGATCGAATGTCTGGCCAAGCGCGAACATCGCCTCCGCGCTGCCACGCAGGGCGGCATATTCGAGAACGAGGCGTGCGCCGGCGATATCACCCGCCATGGACAAGTCCGCGCCGCGCCGCAGGATATTTCGCAATTGAGCTTCTGTCAGCGGAGCGAGAGGTGTCGGCCTGGTAGCAGGCTCAGTCACTTTGGCCGGTTTTTCCGGTGCGGTACGGGCGATCTGTATCGGCTTCTTGACCGCAATATCCGGCTTTTTTGCCACTTCCGGCAAAATACGCGTCAGTTCTTTCCTGGCGCGTATGATCTCATGCTGCTCCGCGGGCGTTAGCTGGATCCTCTGGTTTCGCGCCGGTACTTGTTTTGGCGGCTCGGCTTGTTCGATTTGAGCCGGTCGCTCTTTCAAAGGCGCAGGCTTTTTTGGTTCCGGAGGTGAAACTCTGGCCGTTACCTGGGGCGTCTGGTTGACGGTGGTTTGCGGAAGCGCTGCTGTCCTTTCAACAGATGTCTGAGGCGGTACCGGATCCTGAACTGGAAGGCGTGCCACGGTTTCCCGCTTGATCGCAGGCGATGGAACCGGCTCCCTTTGCACCGCGGCTGTCGTAGGGAAGGCATCGACCGCGGCAAGCGCAGTTGGCTTCCTTTTCGGCAGAGGAGGCGCTTGGCGTGTCGGCAATTCGGCGCGCGGGTTAGCTGTCCCTACTGGTTCGCCGATTCGGGACTCATCCTTCGCGGTCTTAGACCGAAATGAGGAATCCGGCTGATTCAAGAACAACCACCATGCTCCAAGCGCGCCGATTGCCAAAACAACTGAAACAATTGCGGAAATAACGGATATGACGGGTACGGACTTGGACGCCGGTGCATCAACTTCGAATGGCGGCGGTTCAATCTGCGGCAGATCAGGGGGAGGCGCCAGCTTCGGTTGGCCTGATTCCATGGCAATTCTGTGCTGTTCGTTGAGGACAGTCTGCGCCGTGTTTATCGTTTCGCTCAGTTGCTCAAGCATCTCAACCAGCTCGGCATCTTCAAGTGCCAGAGCAGCTTCGGATTCGGATGGATTGATTGGAGTTTCCGATTCCGGTTCTTTGTCGACTGAACCAGGTTTCCGCGATTCGGATTTTGCGGCGCGTACGCCATTCGCTTTCACACGTGTGGATTTGCGGGCCATTGCATCACTCTCTACGCAATAAGGATGTGCCCGCCCGCGACAATCGCCAGGCGCAGCCCATCATATGCAATCCAGCTCCTCGCCATGTTACTGGATTTTGGCCTCACGCACATGGGATTGTGGAGTTGAGGCTTTAAGATACATTTAATCCTGAAAGGTCACTTTGATTCCCGCGGTCTTAAGCAAGAGAACCCGCCAGCAGCTGCGAGAATTTCAACAATTCCGCCCATTGCCGCTTTTGCTGCATCGCGGTAAAAGTCGTCTTCGTGAATCGAAGCCCTCCATGGGAGAACCCGATGGCGCAAGCCGGACCACAGGCCGACCGACCACTTTCTCCACACTTGCAGATCTACAAACCGATGCTGACAACGATCATGTCGATCCTGCATCGGCTGACAGGTATGGCGCTCTATGCAGGTTCCCTGCTCGTCGCATGGTGGTTGCTTGCGGCAGCCTCAGGTCCTCAATACTACAATTTTGTCAGCGGACTCGCAGATACGATCTTCGGTCGCATCGTGCTGTTCGCATATACTTGGGCCCTGATCCATCACATGCTTGGCGGTATCCGCCACTTCATCTGGGATACGGGCAGCGGATTCGAGTTGCCGACGGTCGAGCTCATGGCGCGAGCAACAATCATAGGGTCGCTGGGTCTTACCGCACTTATATGGGCGGTTGCTCTCACAATGACGGGGGGACTGTAATTATGGCGGACATGCGCACCCCTCTTAACAAGGTCCGCGGGCTCGGATCGGCCCGTGAGGGTGCAGACCATTTCTGGCGCCAGCGTCTAACGGCGCTTGCCAATATCCCGCTGACCCTGTTTCTTGTGTTCACCGTCATCATGCTTGCCGGCAAGGATCATGCGACCGTCACGGCTTATCTCGGTTCATCGCTCGTGGCGATCGCACTGCTAGCGCTCGTGTTGTCCGCGATGGTGCATATGCGCCTCGGCATGCAGACCGTTATTGAGGACTATATACACAGCGAAGGTCTCAAGGTGGTTTGTCTCATCTTGAATACGTTTTTTGTCATCCTGGTGGGACTGTCCTGCGTATATGCAATTGTAAAACTTAGCCTCGGAGCATGACGCGATGGCGCGTAAGGCAAATGGCAGTGGAAATGGGGCGAGCGGTCCTGCGGTCAACGGCAAGGCTTATCCGTTCAACGACCATACCTACGATGTGGTTGTTGTCGGTGCAGGCGGTGCGGGACTAAGGGCCACGCTCGGTTGTGCCGAAGCGGGGCTCAAAACCGCTTGCATCACGAAAGTGTTTCCCACCCGCAGCCACACCGTCGCTGCCCAGGGTGGTATTGCTGCTTCACTCGGCAATATGGGCCCCGACAATTGGCGCTGGCATATGTATGACACCGTCAAAGGGTCGGACTGGCTCGGAGACCAGGATGCAATTGAGTATCTCTGCCGTCAGGCACCGGAAGCAGTTTACGAGCTTGAACATTATGGCGTGCCGTTTTCGCGCACTGAAAAAGGTGAGATCTACCAGCGTCCTTTCGGCGGCATGACGACCGAATTCGGAGAGGGTCCGCCGGCGCAACGGACCTGCGCCGCCGCTGACCGCACCGGCCACGCCATGCTGCATACGCTGTACGGGCAGTCATTGCGCTATTCCGCTGAATTCTTCATCGAATATTTCGCCATTGATCTGATTATGGATGAGGATGGGGTGTGCCGCGGCATCGTCGCACTGAATATGGAAGACGGCTCGCTGCACCGGTTCCGTGCACATAAAACCGTTCTGGCAACAGGCGGGTACGGGCGCGCCTATTTCTCATGCACTTCCGCCCACACCTGCACAGGCGATGGCAACGCTATGGTGTTGCGCGCGGGGCTGCCGCTACAAGACATGGAGTTCGTGCAGTTCCATCCCACCGGCGTTTACGGTGCGGGCGTTCTCATAACAGAGGGTGCGCGTGGCGAGGGCGGGTATCTGACAAACTCCGAAGGCGAGCGTTTCATGGAGCGCTATGCGCCGCATGCAAAGGACCTGGCCTCCCGAGATGTGGTGTCCCGTTCGATGACCATCGAAATCCGCGAGGGGCGTGGACAAGGGACGGATAAGGATCATATCCATCTCCACCTGGACCACCTCGATCCCGATATTCTCCATGAGCGGCTGCCCGGAATAACCGAGTCAGCGAAAATATTTTCTGGCGTTGATCTAAGACGCGAACCAATCCCCGTGCTGCCGACGGTGCATTACAATATGGGCGGCATCGCAACCAACTATCACGGCGAAGTGCTTACATCGCACAAGGGAAATCCCGATACGGTCGTACCCGGCCTGCTCGCCATTGGCGAAGCAGCATCCGTTTCAGTGCATGGCGCAAATCGCCTGGGTTCCAACTCGCTTATCGATCTGGTGGTGTTCGGACGCGCCGCCGGCATCAAGTGCGCGGAAACGGTCGAGACCGGCTCATCACACCCCGACTTGCCATCCGATGCGGGTGATCTCGCTTTGTCACGTCTTGACCACTTCCGATACGCGAAGGGCGGCACACCAACGGCGGAACTTCGCTTGAAGATGCAGCGCGCCATGCAGTCTAATTGCGCGGTTTTCCGTACCGGCGACGTTCTGGAAGAGGGCAAGAAACTCATCCAGGACGTGTGGCAAGCCACCGACGACGTCCGTGTCACCGACCGCTCGCTGATTTGGAACACGGATCTGATCGAGACGCTGGAGTATGACAATCTGATCGTGCAGGCGGCAGTGACCGTGGCGGGCGCAGTCAACCGCAAGGAAAGTCGCGGCGCCCATGCTCGTGAAGACTTTCCCGACCGCGACGACAAGAAGTGGATGAAACACACACTGACCTGGGCAAATGATGAAAAGCGGACGGTCCGGCTTGGCTACCGCCCTGTTCATACCTACACCATGACCAACGACGTCGCCTATATCGAACCCAAGGCGCGGGTGTACTGATGGCGTCCGGTACGGAGAAATTTGCATGGTTGAACTGACTCTCCCGAGAAATTCGAAGGTCAATGAAGGCAAGACCTGGAACGATGCCAAGGACAAGGGAACTTGGCGTGAATTCCGCGTGTACCGTTGGAATCCGGATGACAAAGAGAACCCTCAGGTCGACACCTATCACCTGAACTTGGATGAGTGCGGGCCGATGGTTCTGGACGCGCTGATCAAGATCAAAAACGAGATTGATTCGTCTCTGACCTTCCGCCGCTCCTGCCGCGAAGGGATCTGTGGTTCATGCGCGATGAACATAGACGGCACCAACACGCTTGCGTGCACGCAAGGCATGGACGAGATCAAGGGAACCGTCAAAATCTATCCGCTGCCGCATCAACCGGTGATCAAGGACCTGGTGCCGGACCTGACCAATTTTTATGCCCAGCATCGTTCAATTGAGCCGTGGCTGCAGACCGAGACCGCCGCGCCTCCGAAAGAATGGAAACAGTCGCGCGAAGACCGCGAGAAGCTCGATGGTCTGTATGAATGCGTCATGTGCGCCTGTTGCTCGACCTCGTGCCCTTCCTATTGGTGGAATTCCGACCGGTATCTTGGCCCCGCCGTCCTGTTGCAGGCGTATCGCTGGGTGGTCGACAGCCGCGATGAAGCGACTGGTGACCGGCTCGACAATCTGGAAGATCCGTTCCGGCTCTATCGCTGCCACACCATCCTGAACTGCACCAAAGCGTGCCCGAAGGGCCTCAATCCGGCCAAGGCAATCGCTGAGTTGAAGAAGAAGATGGTTGAACGGCGTTTCTAGCTGGCCGGCTACAACTTTCTGAGTGCGACCTCATCTACGGCATGATTCTCGGTCTTATGGAGGATCAGATCGGCGCGCTGTCGGGTCGGTAGAATGTTTTTCTTCAGATTTTTCAGGTTGATCTGCTTCCAGATGCGCTCGGCCGTCTTCTGAGCTTCCTTGTCGGTGAGTTTCGAATAGCGGTGGAAGTAGGCGGCGGGGTCACGAAACGCTGTTTGACGCAAGCGCATGAACCGTTCCACGTACCAGCGTCCGACGAGTTTTTCCTCTGCATCAAGATAGATGGAGAAATCGAAATAGTCGGAGACGAAAGGAATGGCCTTGCCGCCCTTGGGGAGCCGCGCCGGTTGCAACACGTTCAGGCCGTCAACAATGAGAACATCGGGGCGATCGATGACGTTGGTCTCCCCCGGCAGAACGTCATAGTGAAAATGCGAATAAACCGGCGCTACAACATCACGCTCGCCAGCCTTAACGTCCGCCATAAAGCCGAGCAGCCGCGCCTGATCGTAGCTTTCAGGGAATCCCTTCCGTTCCATCAGTCCGCGTTTTTCCAGCTCCGCATTGGGCCAAAGGAAACCATCTGTAGCGATGAGATCGACCCGGGGGTGATTGGGCCAGCGCGCAAGCAATGCCTGGAGCACACGGCCAGTGGTGCTCTTGCCAACGGCAACAGAACCGGCAAGGCCGACAATAAAGGGCGTCTTGCCATCGCTGTTGTTGAGAAAGGTCGATGTTGCCTCATGCAGCGTCTGCGCCGCACCCACATACAGATTGAGCAGGCGGGACAATGGTAGATAGACCTCACGTACCTCACTAACCGAGACGCGCTCGATCAGACCCGATAGCTGTTCGACGTCTTCCTGCGTCAGAGTCATCGGCGTGTCCGCGCGCAATGCCGCCCATTCACCCCGGGAGAATTTCCGGTAGGGGCTGAGCCTGTCGTTAGGCTTGCGGGTCATGGCACCATCGTCCGGCATAAGCTCTAGCTGTCCTTTTTGCGTGCGGCCTTTTCTACAAGGCCTGATGTGCCCATGCGCCGTTCAAGTTCAGCCAGAACATCGTCGAGGGATACGCCTCGCGCCTGCAGTAAAACAAGCAGGTGATAAAGCAGGTCCGCCGCCTCGGCAGTCACCGCCTTTTCGTCCTGAGAGACCGCGGCAATCACCGTTTCCGCCGCCTCTTCAGCGAGCTTTTTCGCACATTTCTCAGCACCGCCATCGAGCAGCGCGCGCGTATAGGAGGCGTCGCCATCGGCTTTTGCGCGCACGCGGATGGTCGCTGCAAGCTGTTGCAGAATATCTGGTTTTTCATCCGTCATAAGGGCGTCATACACCCTCGCGTCACAATCGGATAGTGGGTCAAGAGTGTAAGGTTATTTATGCGCCAAGCCGCACCGCAACACCACGCTCGGCCATATGCTGCTTGGCCTCGCCGATGCTGTGCTCGCCGAAATGGAAGATGGATGCTGCAAGCACTGCGCTCGCATGGCCTTCACGCACGCCATCAACCAGATGATCAAGGGTGCCGACACCACCGCTGGCAATCACGGGTACGGACACCGCGTCAGCGATAGTACGGGTGAGTTCGAGATCGAACCCTTCCTTGGTCCCGTCCCGGTCCATGGATGTCAGAAGGATTTCCCCCGCACCAAGCGCGACCACTTCTTTGGCGTATTCAATCGCGTCGATACCCGTGGGCTCACGCCCACCATGGGTAAAAACCTCCCAACGGCTCGTCGTGCCCGCCTCGGAGACTTTCTTGGCATCGATGGCAATGACAATGCATTGCGCACCAAACTTCTCCGACGCCTCCTTCACGAACTGCCGATTCTTGACCGCAGCCGTCATGATCGAAACCTTGTCGGCGCCCGCCTCGAGCAGCTTGCGGACATCATCCACCGTGCGCACCCCGCCTCCAACTGTGAGCGGCATGAAACATCGCTCGGCCGTCTGCTCAACGACATCGAAGATCACGTCACGGTTTTCGTGGCTCGCTGTAATGTCAAGAAAGCAAAGCTCGTCAGCACCTGCCTCATCATAGGCCGCTGCCGCTTCCACCGGGTCGCCCGCGTCGCGCAGATCTACGAAGTTGACGCCCTTGACGACGCGACCGTCCTTCACATCGAGGCAGGGGATGACACGTGTTTTCAGCATCGGTCTCTATAGGGTCCTATGATTAAGCGCTTCGCAGCGTCGGTTCATGCGGCAAGAAGCGCAAGCGCTTCCCTCGGGTCCAGCGATCCATCATAGAGCGCACGCCCGGCAATTGCGCCTTCAAGCATGGAATATTCGGGCTTGAGGAGATTGCGGACATCTTCGATTGACGCAAGCCCGCCTGATGCGATGACTGGCACCGACACTGCCTGCGCAAGCTGAGCGCTTGCATCCAGGTTCAGGCCCTGCAAAATGCCGTCACGGTCGATGTCGGTGTGAATGATTGCGGAAACGCCCGCGAATTCGAACATCATGGCGAGATCCATGGCGGCGGTTCCGCTCGTTTCCGCCCAGCCTTCAATGGCGACCATGCCGCCCCGCGCATCAATCCCAACTGCAATTTTTCCAGGAAACGCTGCGCAGGCATCGCGCACCAGATCGGGGTTTGTGACCGCTACGGTACCGAGGATTACGCGCGACACGCCCTTATTGAGCCAAAGCTCGATTGTCTCCATGTCACGAATTCCGCCGCCGAGCTGTACGGGAATGGAGGCCTCCTCAAGGATCGCATCCACCGCCGTGCCATTGACTGGCTTTCCTTCGAAGGCACCATTCAGATCGACAATGTGGAGATGTTTAAATCCCTGATTTTCGAACAACCGTGCCTGCGCCGCGGGATCCACGTTAAACACCGTGGCAGCGTCCATTTCCCCCTTTATGAGGCGCACACATTGCCCATCCTTGAGATCAATTGCCGGAAAAAGCGTAGGCATATCTGGCAAGCCTTTCTGCTACGAATGATCTGTGTGTTGGGGGGAAATCGGACCATATACGGAATCAATCGAGACGTGAAATCCGTATTTTCGAAAACACTCGCGGGGTTTCATATTTCTCACAGACAAGATGGTGACGAGTTTTGCAGCGGCGCTGCCAGGGTCGCCTGCTACCATCGCAGCCAATTCAGTGCCGAAAATCATGGTTGCTGACTAGGGCGTCCATTTTAGGAAGTTGCCAATTAGCGCAAGGCCGAATTGCTGGCTTTTTTCCGGATGAAACTGGGTGCCCGCCAGATTGCCCCGCGCAACCATCGCCGTGACCGGACCGCCATAGTTGGTTTCGGCAACTACATTGGCCCGGTCTGCTGCAGCCAGATGATAGGAGTGGACGAAATAAGCGTGCTGCCCATCCGCACCCGTCTTGAGCCCATCGAGCAATGGATGCGGATTGATCACATCCAGCGTGTTCCAACCCATATGGGGAATTTTGAGTGTCCTGTCCGAGGGCTCGATGGCACGCACCTCCCCACCAATCCAGCCGAAGCCAGGCCATTCGCCGTGTTCCAACCCGCGTTCAGCCATCAGCTGCATGCCGACACAAATACCCAGGAAAGGTCTGCCTTTTTTAACAACCGCCTCTTGCAAGGCGTCCATCATTCCGTCGACCCCCAGCAATCCGGAACGGCAGTCCGCGAATGCGCCGACACCGGGAAGAACAACCCGGTCCGCGCGCGCGACCTCATCCGGATTGGCGGTCACCGATATAGAGAGGCCAGCTCCGGTTTCCGCGTTCATGCGCTCAAACGCCTTGGCGGCTGAGTGGAGATTGCCGGAGCCGTAATTGATGATCGCAACGGACATGGGATTCGCCTAGGTATTGGGTTCTGGAAACAGTCCGATCACGTCATCGTCGGCCGCACCGGACGGACGCGTGGAAGTTGACGGATTTGCCTCGTGCGGACCGGCTGCAGGCTGTTGTGAGCCAGGACTAACTGGCTGTTCCTGGTTTGCCAGCCAGCCATCGAAAAAGCGCGTCTCGCACTCAGCCCGGTTACGGCCGGTTACGATCCCTGCGAACACATAGCCCTTGCGCGCAAGTGTCCAGCGGCGCAGATCATTCGCCTGGAAAGCGAAAAGCACGCTTATCCCAAGCGCAAGCCAACCAGCAATTACCTCTGTAAGTCCGCCCAAAGCTAGAAGACCCTGCAGAGCCGTTATCACAATCACATAGGCCAGCAGCACCACCCACATGCAGTGGAACATCATCCACAAAAGCGGAAAGAAAAGCGCAAGCCAGGCAAAGCCTTCCCTGACAAACCGGATGGCATCGGCACGCGTGGCGATGTCGCTCCCGCTGTTGCCGCGCTCGTATACTGTATAGGTAGCCACGTCCCTTCCCCGATTTCCAAGCGCCCGTCCCAGGCAAGTTCACTCGCTCAGAGTTCCCTTGGTCGATGGCACCCTGTCCGCCTGGCGCGGGTCGATGGCAAGTGCCTGGCCGAGCGCACGCGCAAGTCCCTTGTAGCAGGACTCGATCATATGGTGATTGTTGTCGCCATAGAGGCACTCAACATGAAGCGTTAATCCCGCATTTTGCGCGAAAGCCTGAAACCATTCACGGAACAGTTCTGTGTCCATGTCACCAATTTTGGGTCGTGTGAGGTTTACTTTCCACACCAGATACGGGCGGCCGGAGATATCAAGGGCAACGCGGGTCAGTGACTCGTCCATCGGCAGATAGGCCGAAGCAAAGCGGGTGATGCCGCGTTTGTCGCCAAGCGCTTCGGTTAGTGCCTGGCCAAGTGCGATCCCGGCATCTTCCGTGGTGTGATGCTGGTCTACGTGCAGATCGCCCTTGGCTTTCAGTGTAATATCCATCAGGGAATGGCGCGCGACCTGATCCAGCATATGGTCGAGAAAACCGATACCCGTTTCAATGTCCGATTGGCCGGTTCCGTCGATATTCAAGGCGACCGAAATCTGGGTTTCCCTGGTGTTGCGCTCGAGGCTCGCTTTGCGCATGGATTTACTCACTGTTCCATTTTTCTGGCAGATATGCTCATCTCGGCGCCGGTGTAGCACCTCTTTCAACCAAGCGCCATTCTCTGCGCAAGGCTTGGTTTCCCGCAGTGGCAGGGCCGTTCACCATAAATTGCACGAAAGGCCCGAACCCTTGACTTGGCATGGCAAGATGCCGATATGGCGAGAACGATATGCAGAATATGAACAATTCCGGATCCTCAGAGAATCTCTGGCACGGCACGACGATTCTGACTGTCCGTAAGGGCGGAAAGGTCATTATTGCCGGTGACGGCCAGGTAAGCCTCGGCAATACGGTCATCAAAGCCAATGCGCAAAAAGTCCGCGCACTTGGCACGGGTGGTGTGATCGCGGGTTTTGCTGGCGCTACGGCTGACGCCTTTACCCTGTTCGAACGGCTTGAAAACAAGCTTGAACGTTATCCCGATCAGCTCAAGCGTGCATGCGTTGAACTCGCCAAGGACTGGCGCACCGATCGCTATCTGCGCCGCCTGGAAGCCATGATGATCGTCGCCGACAAGGGAGAATCGCTGGTTCTTACCGGTACAGGTGATGTGCTGGAACCCGAAGGAGGTCTGATGGGCATTGGATCGGGCGGCAACTATGCACTGGCCGCAGCGCGCGCGCTCATCGATACTGAAATGAGTGCAGAGGACATTGCCCAAAAAGCAATGGCTGTCGCGGCGGAAATCTGTGTATTCACCAACGACCAAGTCGTCATTGAAAGTCTGGATGCCGGTAAATAGGCGCCAACTGCGATCGCCGGAACCTCAATCTCAGTGAAATCAGAAAAAACCAGGATATGACCAACTTTTCTCCCCGCGAAATCGTTTCAGAACTCGATCGCTACATCATCGGTCAGAAAGCTGCCAAGCGTGCGGTCGCCATCGCGCTTAGAAATCGCTGGCGCCGACAGCAGCTCGAGGGTGAGCTGCGCGAAGAGGTGTTGCCGAAAAACATTCTGATGATCGGGCCGACCGGCGTCGGCAAGACGGAGATCTCCCGCCGTCTGGCAAAGCTCGCCAATGCTCCCTTTATCAAGGTTGAGGCCACGAAGTTCACCGAGGTTGGTTATGTCGGCCGGGATGTGGAGCAGATTGTCCGCGACCTTATGGAGGCATCGATCGGCCTCGTACGTGAAGACAAACGCAAGGAGGTTTCGGCCAAGGCGCATCTGATGGCGGAGGAGCGCGTAATCGATGCACTCGTCGGCGAAAACGCGCAAAAAGGTACGCGCGAATCCTTCCGAACCAAGCTCCGTGACGGCGAGCTGGACGACAAAGAGATCGAAGTGCAGGTGGCAGACCACGGTTCCGGTATGCCCTCGATTGACATTCCCGGTATGCCGGGCAGTCAGGTCGGTATGATCAATATCGGCGACATCATGGGTAAGGCGTTCGGACAACGCACCAAGCCGCGCCGGGTCTCGGTAAAAGAGAGCTACGAAATCTTGCTGGCGGAAGAGTCGGATAAGCTCATCGACGACGACGTCATATTCCAGGAAGCCATATCCATTGTCGAGAACAACGGGATCGTGTTTCTCGACGAGATCGACAAGATTTGCGCGCGTGAAGAACGCGTTGGCGGCGATGTCTCCCGCGAAGGCGTGCAGCGCGACCTGCTTCCGCTGATCGAGGGAACCACGGTTGCCACGAAATACGGTCCGGTGAAAACCGACCATATTCTGTTCATCGCATCAGGCGCGTTCCATGTTGCAAAGCCTTCCGACCTGCTGCCCGAGCTTCAGGGCCGGTTGCCGATCCGCGTTGAACTGCGTGCACTCACCAAGGATGATTTCAAGCGTATCCTCACCGAGCCACGGGCAAGCCTTATCAAGCAATATGTAGCGCTGATGAAGACTGAAGGCGTTGAGCTGGATTTCACTGAAGATGGCGTGGATGCAATCGCCGACATCGCGGTCGAGGTGAATTCAAACGTTGAGAATATCGGCGCGCGTCGCTTGATGACGGTGATGGAAAAAATTCTCGACGAAATCAGCTTCGACGCAACCGACTATGACGGCGAGAAAATTGTCATCAATGAGAAACATGTCCGCGACAATATCGGCGATTTGGCCAAGAACGCGGATCTTTCGAAATTCATTCTCTAAGATTGAGAAGCGTCGATAATTCCAAACTCCTCACGTCCATGCGTTGCAGATGTTAGGATGGATTTCCTCGCCTGATCCGCACATAGAGAGCACCCTCCCCGCCATGCCGTTTTTGAGCGGGCGAAAAACTCACAACCCATTGCCGGAACTCAGGCTCCGAAAGCCAGCGTGGCACCTCTCGATTGAGCACACCGCGGGTGGGGGCTGCCCCCTCATCCCGTCGCCCCCCTTTGCCCGTAATGACGAGAACATAGCGATGGCCGTCGGCCTGAGCACGGGCCAGAAATGACGTGAGCATGCGATGCGCTTCGAGCTGTCGCGCACCATGCAAGTCAATTCGCGCATCAACGCTGACGCGACCGATACCCAAACTGCGAGCTTCGCGTTTATCAATGCTTGCAAGAGATGGTATCGACCGGCGCGACCGTTCCGCCTCGACAGGTGCGCCGCCGGTTTTGGCTACAGGCTGGCGCTTTGAAACTTGACGAGGAGGCGCGGACTCAGGGACTTCGGGCTGCTCAACGACGCGGTTCTTGCCTTTACGCAAGGGCTTGGCCGTGCGGGCCACACGCTCCCACAGTTCGGCATCTTCCGGCGCCAGACCGCCAGACCTTTTGGAATCCTGTTGATCGTCTTTACCCATGGCAGTGGGATCGTGAAGCAAGCGTCCTAACTTTCCGGTAAATTCTTCTTTGGCAGGAGCACCGTAAATCTCGCCGGATATTTGGTCCTACCGGCGATTTTTCCGGCCGCGTCGCCAGAGCCCCAGAATATGTCACCTCTCTCCCGGCCTTTGATCGCCGAGCCCGCGTCCTGGGCAATCATCAAATGTGAGAATCCTTGGATCCCCGGCGATTTGAATTTTGGCGCCTCAACCCAGACGGGCGTGCCCAGCACATGAATAGAGGTATCTACTGCGAGGCTCCGGCGTGGTGTCAGCGCTACGCCCTGCGCACCAACCGGGCCTGTTGCCGCCTGCTTCTTCGGCAGTTCGCGAAAAAAGATATAAGACCGGTTTTCCCACATGAGCTCTCGTGCCTCTTTTGGGTTGGCGGCCATCCAGGCGCGAATGCCCTTCATCGACATCTTTGACTTCGGGAGCGTACCGCGCTCGATCATCAACTTGCCAATCGACGTATAGGAATACCCATTTTTTGCGGCGAAACCGATGCGCATGTGCCCGCCTTCTTCGAGCGCAATGCGGGCCGAACCCTGAATGTGCATGTAAAAAGCTTCGGCCGGATCTTCGAGATAGACGAATTCGAGGCCCTGACCTTCCAGCGCTCCTTGTTCAATCTCCTTGCGATCATGATACGGCACAACACCGTCGGCAGTTTTCCGCCCTGCCGTCATTTGGTGATTGCGTTTGGCCCGGTCCCTATCCGGATAGAGCTGCACTAGATCGTCTGGCACCCGGTAAACAGGCACATTGAACCGCTTCGATGGCGTTCGCGAACCGGGAAGTTCCGGCTCATAGTATCCTGTCACCAGCCCCTCTTGAGCATCATCGTCATAGTGATGCGGTGTGAAATGCGTCTCAAAGAAGCGGCGAGCCTCACGGTCGGAGAGACCGCTATCCAATGCCAGTGCCTTCCGGCAAACGGCAGCCAGAACCTTATATTTGCTCGGTTTTTTGCTCGATGAGCTGTTACGCACATCCGCCCGTTTGACAATCTTTAAACAGGAGCGGCGAAAGGCGGCAAAGGCAGCTGCGTGATCGTCGCTTTTCCAACCTTCGATGTCAGAAAAGTCGATCGTGTTGAAACCGGGTCGCTGCTCATCCATCGGTTTTGGAGATGTCCAGACGTAGATACCGAACGCCAATACAAATGCCGCGACACCGAAGAGGCCAAACCATATCTGCCATGCGCGCATCATGCGCGACTCCCGCGCGTGCACGCAATATCCAAGCCGGCAATCGTCAGGAGAACATTTCCACGCAACCCGCTATGGCGGCTAATTGGCGGCTTCAGTCGCGACAAGTTTCCAGTTCGGATCGCGGGACGAAATATCACGGGCAAAAGTCCAGATGTCAGTGACTTCACGTACCTTTTTCGGATCACCGTCGATTACTTTTCCGTCTTTATCCGAAGTTGAGGTGATGAGTTCGCTGACGAATTTGACCGTCACCTGAGCCATTTTGCGTTTGAATTCGGCTTCTATGATGTCAGCCTTGTTGATGCCAACGAAGCTCGAGTCGACCTTCTCACCGCGGTCCTCCCGCTCATCGAGCGCACCAACAAATCCATCATAGACGTCCTTGCCGAGCAGTTGGCGAAGAGCGCGCCGATCACCGCCAGCAAATGCCATAACAATCATTTCATAAGCAGCTTTCGCACCACTCAGAAATTGCTCTGGGTCGAACTCCGCGTCGGACTTGGCGATGTCGGTCAAACCCTTTTCAAGGGGGCTTCCCTTCGGCGCGAATTTCTTAATGCGTTCTGCGATGCTCTTGGCAGGTTCCACAGACCCGTCATCCCGGCCACGAGGCAACGGGACAACTGTATCCTGTGCACCCGGCTTGGCGGTTGGCGAATTCGAGTCTGATGCGGCATAGGGGTCGTAGGGCTGACGCTCATTGCCTGTGCGCCGACCAAGCACATTTCTCAACCGGAGGAATATGACCACCGCAAGAATAAGAAACAGAAGCGTAGAGATGTCGAACATTTCGCCCATGACATTCACAATTCCGGTTAGACAGCCTCGGGCCGCATCTTCGATTTCCGATGATGATGATATAAGGTGCCGACCATGTACATACAATTCAACACGGGGCGACTTAGTGAGCCCGGACTCTGTCGGTGCATTTGGACTAACTTAGGGCATTGCACCGCCCAAGCCAACTCTCAATCCGGCGACGCTGCCGCAAATACAAAGACGAATTTCACCCAGGCATGATTTTATGAAGCTCTTTTTTCTCCTGCTGTTTATCGTAGTTCCGATCATCGAGCTCGCCATCCTCATAAAGGTTGGCGAAATTATCGGCGTCATTCCAACGATATTGCTTGTGATTTCGACAGCGGTAATCGGCGTTTCACTGCTCAAACGTCAGGGAATCGCTGCTCTTGACGGCGCACGTCAATCGCTAGAAGCGGGAAAATTCCCAGTCGACTCAGTCGTCGATGCGGCCTGCCTTCTTGTTGCCGGGGCATTTCTCCTTGCGCCGGGTTTACTGACGGATACCTTGGGGTTTCTCCTGCTTGTGCCCAGCCTGCGGCGCGGTGTTGCCCATTGGCTTTTTGACAGGCTCGTCGCATCGGGAAATGTCCATTTTCAGGATTTCAACACGGACGGCGGCGGACCGCGTCAAGATGGCGCGCCCTCCGCGGGCGGGCACACGATTGAAACTGAGTATGAAGACCTCGACAGATCGGATGCGGCGCCGGACCGTGAGCCGCGTGGTATTTCCGATCACAGAGATTCGCCTTGGGGGAAAAACCGCAAGCCACGTTAACGTTCCTCACGGAATTGTGTGTCCGTTGCCCGGCGCTGTTCGGCATGTTAGCGACAATGTGAAAATTCATCAGTTGGCCCGACGTGCAGTTGCTCGTGGGTTCACAAGGAGAGAATTGAACCATGGCCAGAAAGAAAAAACCTGCGAGTGATGGCAATGGCGCTTCAAAGGAAACGGCAGCGCCAGCCGATGGAGCAGCCGATCAACAGGAAGAGGATGCCGCTCAATTCGGCGTTCTTGTTCAGTTCATCAAGGACTTTTCATTCGAAAGCCCGAATGCGCCGATGTCGCTTCAGTCACCGGGTGAAAATCCTCGGCTTGAAGTCAACGTCAACGTGCAGGTGTTGCGCCACGACGACGAAATCTACGAAGTTGGCTTAATGGCGGAAGCGAAAGCCCAGAGTGACGCAGGCGTCATCTACAATGTCGAGGTGGTGTATGCCGGCATGTTCCGCGCCATGAATATTCCTGATGAGTATCTGACCCCGGTTCTCTTTGTTGATGCGCCGACAATCCTGTTCCCGTATCTGCGCAGGGTGGTATCGGATATTACCCGCGATGGCGGATTTCAGCCGCTCATGCTTGATCCGATAGATTTCGGAGCACTCTATCAGCAAAGCGCAGATCAGGCGCAAATCAAGGACGCACCTACCATCGCATAAAGGCAGAAGCATCCGTCAGCGCGCTGCCGCGGGATCGTCGTCCAGGTAGCGTTTCCAGATAGCTTTCGCTCCGAGCGTGGAGACGAATTTCTGATGCGCTTTCGCCTCCGCCTTGGTGAGGCGGGATTCCAACGGCTTGGGTCGAGCAGTTGCGGAAGTCATCGTTTCACCGCCTGTGGCTTCAGTGCGCGCGCTGCTCGCCAGCTGAAGATCCGCCTGATGTCCGCCGATAAGCTCGATATAGACCGAGGCCAGAAGGGCGCAGTCGATCAATGCGCCATGAGAGGTGCGTGCGGACGCATCAACACCGTAGCGCTTGCACAATGCATCCAATGAATTTGGCGAGCCAGGATGTTTTCGTCTCGCGAGCGCCAGTGTATCCGTCACCCGGTCCATCTGTATTCGGGCATCGCCAACGCGCCCCAACTCCGTATTGAGAAAGCCAATATCGAAACTGGCATTGTGGATGATGAGGCGGTCCAGCTTGATAAATTCAAGAAAGTCAGTGGCAACGTCCGCGAACAGAGGTTTGCCGGTCAGAAATTCACCCGAAAGATTGTGAACTGCATAAGCCTCGCTAGGCATATCGCGTTGGGGATCGAGGTAGGCATGCCACTCCGATCCCGAAGGGATGTGGTTGACGAGTTCTATGCAGCCAATTTCGACAACCCGGTGGCCGTCGCCCGGATCCAGCCCCGTGGTCTCCGTATCAAGAACAATTTCACGCATACAACATGCGAACCTTTTTTGCGCCTAGCTTGCGTTTGTCTCACCGGACCTGGAAGAAAACACACGTCCTTCCCGTCCGCGCAGTGATTCGATGAGTCTATCAATTTCCGCGTGTGATTCTTCGACTGGCCGGTTCGTTTCCACAACATAGTCAGCACGCTTGCGCTTCTCCGCATCCGGCATCTGATTGGCGAGGAGCGCATCAAGTTTTTCTTCGCTCATATCAGGCCGACTGAGAACGCGATCGCGCTGGACTTCAAGCGGCGCTGAAATGACAATAGTAACATCGACCTGACTGTCCGCCCCGACCTCGAACAGAAGCGGAATTTCCAGAACCGCCATTTCGGCACCGGCGCGAGCATGGTTTGCTAGAAATTCCTGGCGCGCGCTCTGAACAAGCGGATGCACAATGGATTCAAGGCGCGCCAGGGCATCCTTGTCACCCATAAGCCTTTGACCAAGAAGGCCGCGGTCCACATGTCCGTCATGTGTGGTTCCTGGAAAAGCATCCTCTATCAGTGGTACGGCCTCGCCTTTGTAGAGCCGATGCACTTCTGCATCAGCGTCAAATACCGGGATCCCGTTCTCGACAAATCGTCTCGCCGCGGTTGACTTTCCCATGCCGATGGAACCGGTAAGTCCGACAATCAGCATTGTTCCTCCAGCAGGTTTGCAACAATTAGGTCCCGGAGTTCCTGCGTCACTTCAGGCCGGATGCCAAACCACTTCTCGAAGCCCGGCTCCGCCTGGTGAAGGAGCATGCCAAGTCCGTCCACGGTTCTAAGGCCCCTCGCTTCGGCCTGTTCAAGCAACTTCGTTTTCAGCGGGACATACACAAGGTCCGTGATGACCGCATCAACGGATGCTCCGGTCAGATCAATTTCCAGTGGCGGCGATCCGGTCATACCCAGTGAGGTCGTATTTACGATCAAGCCGCAGCCAGCAACTCGCTCGCTCCGCTGTTCCCAGTCGACCAAGTGGATCGGACCATCAAAATGACCTGCAAGGGATTCGGCGCGTTCTCTCGTCCGGTTGGCAAGCCTGATGTCGTCGAAAGATCGGCTCAACAGCCCAAAAAGAACAGCCCGCGCCGCGCCGCCTGCGCCGAGCACCAGCGCGCTCTTGGACAATGTGTCCCAGCCGGGTGCCTCCTGGTCCAGATTTTTGAGGAACCCGTATGCGTCGGTATTCGAGGCCTGAAGCCTGCCATCCTCTAGCCATAGCGTGTTTGCAGCGCCGATTGCCCGGGCCGCATCATCTGCATGATCTGCAAGTACAAGCGCCTGCTCCTTATGAGGCACCGTAACATTTGCGCCCGCAAATCCCTGCTCCCGCATGGACGAAAGGAAGTGATCGAGGTTACCGGGTTCAACCTCTTGCTTGGTGTATGCCCCGTCGATTCCATGCTTCGCGAGCCAGTGCCCGTGAATAAGCGGCGAGCGGGAATGCTCTATCGGCCAGCCGATGACGCAGGCTCGAGTGGTCATGATGCGTTGGCCGCTTCGCCACGGAGTTGGTTCAACAACGCCAGAAGCGGCAATCCAAGAACGGTGAAATAGTCACCCTTGATCTCTTTGAAAAGTTGAACCCCGATTGACTCAAGCTTGTATGCACCAACTGACGACAACACGGCTTCACCGGCAGCCGCAAGATACTGCCCAATATCCTCCGGCGAGAGCGGGTGCATGGTGAGGTGGGCGGTATCGATCTTCGTCCAGTGTACCTCACCCCCCCGCGCAAGAGCGACGGCCGAGTGAAGTTGATGTGTTTGACCCTGCAGTTTCAACAAGGTCTGCCGCGCATCTTCCATAGTCTGCGGTTTCTCAAATGTCAGATCGCCCAGGGCAAGCACCTGATCCGCACCGATGACCAGAGCACCCGGATTGCGTTCACTCACCGTCTCAGCCTTCGCACGAGCGAGAACTTCAGCAATATCTGCCGGGGCCCCGCCGTTGTTCTGAGTAAGGACCTTGCGGATTGCACTTTCGTCAATATTGGCGGGGTCGATTTCGAAACTCAGCCCTGACGCCTTTAGCAGTGCAGCACGGCTTGGACTGCCTGAACCGAGGACAAGGGGGGATGCAAGACCAAGGAGCATGGAACTCAGCCGTCCGCCGCCTGGGCGGATCTATCATGATACTGTTTCAGGATGGCGGCAGCTGTCTCCTCAACGGATCGCCGCGTTACGTCAATTACAGGCCAGCCGTTACGACTGCAAAGCCGTCGCGTGTAGGTGATTTCCTCTTCGATAAGATCGCGGTCCACATATTCGCTCAAGTCGCGGTCAGCAAGCGCCAGAACTCGGTTACGACGCACCTGCGAGATACGGTCAGCGCTCGCTATCAGGCCGACCACGAACACCCCTTCAGCCTTTTCGAGCTGGGGCGGCAGCGGAATGCTTGGAATGAGCGGAACATTGGTGGTCTTGAACCCGCGCTGCGCGAGATAAATGCTGGTCGGTGTTTTTGAGGTCCGACTGATACCTATGAGGACGATATCGGCATCGTTCAGATCGTCAGGCAGCTGGCCGTCATCATGGGCCATTGTGAAATTCAAGGCATCGATCCGGCGGAAGTATTCAGCATCAAGCACATGCTGCCCGCCCACGGTTGGTTTAGAGGGCGCACCCAGATAGGATTCGAACACCTGCATGATAGTTGAAAGAACCGGCACGCATGGCACATTCAGACGCTGGCAGTACTCATCAAGCGCATAGGCAAGCTCGGGATTGACAATCGTGTAGAGGACAATGCCAGGCGCAGACTCTATTTCCTGCAGAACTCGGTCTAGCTGCCGCTTGGTTCGAACGAGCGAGTGCACATGCTCAATGCTCCGGATTTGGGAATATTGCACGATGGCAGCTTTAGCAACTGCGCTCAACGTTTCGCCAGTCGCATCCGAGATCAGATGCAGGTGGAAAAACTTTGGTAAATTGCTGGCCACCCTTTGGATACTCCGTCAATAAAACCCATGCCAATCAGGTCTTTTCCCAATTCATCCCTTATCGTCCTGATTTCTCCACCTATTTACACACAGAAAAAAACGTGTGGACAGGATATCTGACATTCTCCACAAGGACCGATGATTTCATCTTCCTCACGGTTTATCCATAACTTGTCAACAGCACTGATCCCATACTGATAGGTGCGCTAGATGGCCGGAAAAGAACGATTGATCATCGCAGCATTAGAACTTCTCAACAGTGATATATCCGTGTTGATCGCAACCCAAGATATCTATGCAATCTGTTGTGAAGAGCGTGTGGGAGAACTAGTGCTCAACCGTAATATTCGATATCCACTTGGTAAAAGAAATAGATTCAAAGAAGATTCTAGAATCCTTTTTGGATTAATAGAGGGCGGGCTTCGTCATTAATCAGTGTGTGGAAACGCCGATACTGCTGAAGGTGCTTTCAGGTCGTTCGACCCTTCCGCCTCCAATCTGGCTCATGCGCCAAGCAGGCCGATATCTGCCTGAGTATCGTGAGCTGCGCGCGAACGCGGGGTCGTTCCTGAAACTTTGTTACAACCCGGATCTGGCCTCTCGGGTAACTCTGCAGCCAATAGAGCGATTTGGTTTTGATGCGGCTATTCTATTCTCCGACATTCTGGTTATTCCCGACGCGCTCGGGCAGAAGGTCGACTTCGTCGAGAATGAGGGACCCGTTCTTGATCCCATTGTAGACAGGAACGGGATTGAGAAACTCAAGCGCGAGCATGTCCTGGATCATCTAGCACCAGTATTTGAAACGGTACGCCAGGTGCGATCTGGCTTGGACGCAAATACTGCCCTTATCGGATTCTGTGGAGCCCCGTGGACGGTTGCGACCTACATGGTTGGTGGAAGGGGAAGTCCCGACCAAGCTGCGGCAAGGGGGTTTGCATATCGCGACAGGGAGGCGTTCGACACTCTAATCGATCTCCTTGTCGATGTTTCCCTGGACTATCTCTGTGCGCAGGTCGATGCCGGGGCTCAGGTCTTACAGATCTTCGATAGCTGGGCGGGAAATCTCCCGGAGGATGAGTATGCGCGCTGGTGCGTTGAGCCGGTAAAAAAACTTGTTGCTGGTCTGAAGGCACGCGTTCCCGGCGTACCGGTAATCGGGTTCCCGCGGGCGGTTGGACCGCTCTATGCGGACTTCGTGGAAAAAACGGGCGTTGATGGCGTGAGTTGTGATACGTCGCTGCCTCTTTCTTACATCCGAGACGTGTTGCAACCTCGGGCAGCGGTGCAGGGAAACCTTGACCCACTGCTGCTTGTCAGTGGCGGGGATGCACTGGCACGCAGGGTGGATGAAATCCTGGAAGCTTTGTCCGGCGGTCCGTTCATTTTCAATTTGGGGCACGGTATCGTACCCCAGACACCTCCCGACCATGTTGCGGAGCTTGTCAGGAGGGTACGCGGGTGAGCTATCTGATATTTAAATCTCTGCACGTGATTTCAATTATCGCCTGGATGGCGGGACTGCTCTATCTGCCGCGGCTGTTTGTCTATCATGCTGATGCAAAACCGGGTTCCGACGTTTCGGAAACCTTCAAGGTGATGGAACGGCGGTTGCTCAAGGCGATCATGACGCCGGCAATGCTGGCGAGCTGGGGATTCGGTCTTTGGCTTGCATTCGGCGAGGGTGTGGTCGACATGGCTACTGATTTTTGGTTTCACGCAAAACTGCTTTGTGTCGTGCTGTTAAGCGCCTTCCATATGGCTTTGGCGAAGTGGCGGAAAGGATTTGAAACCGACAGCAACGCCCATCCAGCCCGTTTTTACCGCTTCATGAACGAGGTTCCGACCGTATTGATGATTGTGATCGTATTTCTGGTTGTCGTTAAGCCGTTCTAGGGGATGCCTCAGGCAATGGACTTTTAAAACTCATCCAATTCTGTTATACGTCGACTCGAGTTATATTCTTTTTGGCGCCCTAGCCGGCGCCCGATCCTATCAGCAGCTCGAAAGTCTCCTCCGCCTTCAGACGTGGCAGAACCGGTTTATCCGGCTCACGACGGCAGGCACCTACCCTTTCAGTAAGGACTTTGGAGCACCGCGGGGCTGTATCGCATCCTACCCTCACCAGATCAGTCCGGAGTGGACCGAATGCAGGAAATGAAACTTCAAGAGTTGAAGACGAAATCGCCAACAGAGCTGTTGAGCTTTGCCGAGGAGGTGGATGTCGAGAATGCGAGCACAATGCGCAAGCAGGAACTCATGTTCGCAATCCTCAAACAGCTTGCGGCACGAGAGATTGATATCACCGGAACGGGCGTCGTCGAGGTCCTTCAGGATGGATTCGGGTTTTTGCGGTCACCAGACGCGAATTACCTGGCCGGACCGGACGATATTTACGTAAGCCCGAGCCAGATCCGTCGTTTCAGTCTTCGCACCGGGGACACCGTCGAGGGACAAATTCGCAGTCCCAAGGATGGCGAGCGTTACTTCGCACTGCTCAAGGTCAACCAAATCAATTTTGATGACCCGGAGAAGATGAAGCACAAGGTTCTCTTCGATAACCTGACGCCGCTTTATCCGGACGAATGGCTGAAATTGGAGCTGGACGATCCGACAAGAAAGGATTCCAGTGCCCGTGTGATCGATATTGTCTCGCCGTTGGGCAAAGGCCAGCGCGGCTTGATCGTGGCGCCGCCGCGCACGGGCAAGACGATGATCCTCCAGAATATCGCCCACTCCATTACCGGCAATCATCCCGAGTGTTTCCTCATCGTGCTGCTCATAGACGAGCGCCCTGAAGAAGTTACCGACATGCAGCGCTCGGTGAATGGTGAGGTTATTTCCTCAACTTTCGATGAGCCGGCATCGCGTCATGTTCAGGTCGCCGAGATGGTTATCGAAAAGGCGAAGCGGCTGGTCGAACACAAGCGCGATGTGGTGATCCTGCTCGATTCGATTACCCGCCTTGGCAGGGCCTACAACACCGTGGTTCCGTCGTCGGGCAAAGTGCTTACCGGTGGTGTGGACGCGAATGCACTGCAGCGACCGAAGCGTTTCTTCGGCGCTGCGCGTAACATCGAGGAAGGCGGGTCACTGACGATTATCGCTACAGCGCTTATCGACACCGGAAGCCGTATGGACGAAGTCATCTTCGAAGAGTTCAAGGGTACGGGTAACTCCGAACTCGTGCTTGATCGCAAGGTTGCTGACAAGCGCGTCTTCCCGGCGATTGATATCGCCAAGTCGGGAACGCGGAAGGAAGAGCTGCTGGTTACGCCCGATCAACTCAAGAAAATGTATGTGCTCCGGCGTATTCTCAATCCAATGGGAACCATGGATGGCATCGAGTTCTTGCTCGATAAATTGAAGCAGACGAAGAACAATGATGAGTTCTTCGATTCCATGCAGACGTGAGAATTAGGAAAATAGCATATTTTTCAATGCGTTACCTGGATGTTGACTGAATCGTAGGCGCGACTGAATGTTCGCCCGGGATGCCGAAATCCAGATTGCTCAACCCGACACTTCCGCGATTTAGCGACCTGTAGCCAGCAATCGCGAATGCCGTAATTGCAGCGCCTGCCAGAACGTCAACAAGATAGTGGCCACCTTCAGTGAGTGTGGAAACGACAACTACTGAATTCAGCAATACCGCTGCTGGAAAAACGAACCTGAAATCACGGAAGCAATAGGCGGTGATGATCGCAAGCGCGGTATGAAAGGATGGGAAGGTTACAAGCCCCTCTGTCTTTGCGAATGAGATCGTTCGGAGGGACCCGTCTCGCAGGCCAACAAAGTATTGATGGTGCCACATCCCCGCTTCTTGGTTTAAGTTCGCGAAAGTCTCGGCGGCAGGAAGATGGAAGGCGTAGGCTCCTTCTGATGGTAACAGTCCCGCCAAGGTAACGATTACAAGCATAGTAAAGGTAAACAGCGTAAGAAATTCTGTTAGGCATGCCTTGCGTTGCGCAAAGCCGAGTGCGAGCAGCAGAACGAAGACCTGCAGTATGGAACTTCGATAAGCCCATGTGAGCGTCCATCCCAGGGCAGGACGATCGTTCACCCAACTGAGAAATGCAGTCCAGTTGAACATTAGGCTTGCGTCTATTGTCGCGAATTGAGCGTCCAGCAAAGGCAGGTTGAGGCTGGTGATGAAATAGCTATAGACAGCAGCGCTATTCGTGAGCAGCACGATGTAGATCATTGCTACAGCCAGCATGCTGAAACCCGGCACTGGGCGACGATAGGTGTAGAACCAAGCGGTCGCTGCAAGCAAGATAAGAGCGATCGGCACCGGAAAGTAAGAAGCCAGCATAAGTGAGAAGTTGGTCTGGATGAGCCAGATGGCATCAATGACAAAAAGTGATACGACGCAATACCACAACGGTTTGGATGGAAACATTCCCATACTCATAACTATTCAATCTTGATAAATTTTCGATAGAACGTCGATTGAACAGTCTAGCAATGGAGGATGAGAGAATCGTTAAAACCTCTCGCCCCGACCTGTTTGCGTGTGAGAGTTCTTCTGTCTTTTTGAGCCACCCAAGTGGATCCAGTCGTAGCCGAAAATGGCGGTTTTTATGACGTTGTCCGGCCCAAAGACCAACACACCCACATCTGACACCATTTTTGCGCTTTCGAGCGGCCGTGGCAGAGCGGGCATTGCGGTCGTTCGTTTGTCGGGTTCGCTTGCCGGCGGTGCGGTCCGGAAACTGGGCGGTGCATTGCCTGAGGGACGCCAGGCCCTGCTTCGTCATCTGTGCGACCCGCAGACGGGCGAGAAGCTCGATGATGCGCTCGTGCTGTTCTTTGAGGCCCCCTTGAGCTTTACCGGTGAGGATGTTGGCGAGCTTCATGTACATGGAGGTCCGGCGGTCATTGCAGCGGTGCTGGAGACACTGGACGGGATGGAAGGACTGCGCATGGCGGAGCCTGGCGAGTTCGCGCGACGTGCATTCGAAAACGGCAAGCTCGATCTGACGCAGGCAGAGGGCCTGGCCGATCTGATCGAGGCTGAGACCCAGGCTCAGCGCCGTCAAGCTCTCAGACAATCAGGGGGTACCCTGCTTGCACTGTGTGACGAGTGGCGGGAACAGATCATACTGGCGGCATCTTTGGTTGAGGCCGCGCTCGATTTTTCCGATGAGGCAGATGTACCGGAGTTGATAGAGGATAGAGCGCGTCCGGTGATTGCGGATTTGCTGGGTGGGCTCAATCATCATTTGGACGATGCGCGAAAAGGAGAGCGCTTGCGTGAGGGGTTGCAAGTGGTCCTGGCCGGACAGCCCAATGTCGGCAAGTCGAGCCTGCTTAACGCTCTTGCCTCGCGCGATGTGGCCATCGTTTCTCATGAGCCCGGAACAACCCGAGATGTTATTGAGGTGCATCTCGACCTTGGCGGATTTCCGGTAACCCTGATCGATACGGCTGGGCTTCGCCAGCCGTCAGGAGAGATCGAGCGTGAAGGCATGCGCCGCACCGTCGCGCGGGCCGCAGACGCAGATCTCCTGGTTTGGCTCGTCGATGCGGCCAAACCGGTCTGGGAGCCGCATGCAGATATCAAAGCTGGGAAGAGTCACATCTTAACAATCCTGAACAAAATCGATGTCGGGCCCGCGACGGGGAACAACCGCAAAGGGTCCCTGGCCATATCAGCCAAGACGGGCGACGGTCTCGAGCAACTGATCTCCTTTTTGACGGACAAGGCGTCCGAACTGATGGGTGCCGGTGAACCTGCAATCGTAACCCGGGCGCGCCAGCGTCGAGAGCTTGAGGCGTGTCGGGATGCGCTTCAGGCTTTTCTTTCCGGCGATGCGGCCGATCTCGAACTGCGCGCGGAGGATTTGCGCGTTGCAGCTCATTCTCTCGGCCGTCTCTCGGGGCGGGTCGATGTGGAGGACATTCTTGATCGTATTTTCGGCGATTTCTGTATCGGCAAGTAGTGTTTCACGTGAAACATTCCGGGTCGTCAATTCCGGCAGGCTTTGACGGAGTGCATGGAACCGGATAGATCAACTCTCCCATGAGTCCTGTTTCGAAAAAGATCGATGTTATTGTGATCGGTGGCGGCCACGCGGGTTGTGAGGCGGCTGCAGCGTCCGCGCGTCTTGGTGCCAATACGGTGCTCATCACCCACACTTTTGCGACCATTGGCGAAATGTCGTGTAATCCCGCTATTGGCGGGCTTGGAAAGGGCCATCTCGTGCGCGAGATTGATGCGCTTGACGGATTGATGGGTCGTGTCGCCGATGATGCCGGTATCCAGTTTCGTGTGCTTAACCGCTCAAAGGGCCCCGCGGTGCAGGGGCCGCGTGCTCAGGCTGACCGGAAACTTTACCGGGAGTCCATGCAACGGGCGATCCGGGCGACCCGCAACCTCGAAGTCATAGAGGCGGGCGTTGACGATCTCATTGTCGAAAAGGGCCGGGTCGGTGGGGTTATTACATCCGACGGAGACTTGATCCGCGCCGGTGCGGTCGTGCTAACAACCGGCACATTCCTCAACGGGCTCATCCATATTGGTGAAAAGAAAATTCCCGCCGGACGCATGGGTGAAGCCCCTGCGCTCAAGCTGTCAGACCGGCTCTATGCAATGGGGCTGTCCATGGGGCGGCTTAAGACAGGGACGCCGCCACGCCTCGATGGCAAGACGATTCGCAGGGATGATTTGAGCATCCAGCACGGTGATGCACTGCCAGTGCCGTTTTCTTTCCTTACGGAGAAAATCGCACGCGAGCAGGTCCCCTGCCACATTACCTTCACCAACACTGAAACGCACGAAATCATCGAGAAAAACCTCGAAAATGCGCCGATTTACTCAGGTCAGATCGAAAGCACCGGTCCGCGCTACTGCCCGTCGATCGAAGACAAGGTGGTACGCTTCAAGGAACGGGAGTCGCATCAGGTTTTCCTGGAACCAGAGGGCCTCGACGACGATACGATCTATCCAAATGGGATTTCGACCTCCCTGTCCGAAGATGTCCAGCATGCTTTCCTGAAGACCATCCCGGGTCTCGAAAACACAACCATTCTCCGTCCAGGTTATGCAATCGAATACGACTACGTGGATCCCCGCGAACTTGATCCGTCCCTTCAGGTCAAGCGCCTCGCAGGATTGTATCTCGCAGGTCAGATAAATGGCACCACTGGATATGAGGAAGCCGCTGGTCAGGGCCTCATCGCGGGGCTCAACGCGGCGCTTGCTGCGGGAGGCGCCAGCCAGCACTTCTCTGTCAGCCGCGCGGAAGCGTATCTCGGCGTCATGATCGATGATTTGGTAACCCGTGGGGTCACCGAGCCATACCGGATGTTCACGTCGCGTGCAGAATACAGATTGAAGCTACGGGCAGACAATGCGGACCAGCGTCTGACACCAGCCGGAGAAAAGCTCGGCTGCGTGAGCCGTGAACGCTGTACGGCCTTCAAGACCAAATCCAGAGCGCTTGATGGTGCGCGATCATTGTTGGGTTCGCTGACGATGACACCGAATGAAGCCGTGCGCTCGGGTCTCAGTGTCACCCAGGACGGACGCCGTCGCACCGCCTTTGAGCTTCTGTCCTATCCGGGTATTGATTTAGAGGCCCTTCGGTCCATTTGGCCTGAAATTGGGCAGATTTCGCCTGCAATCGGCGTGCAAATAGAAACTGACGCGCGCTATGCCGTTTATCTCGCACGTCAGGAAGCAGATATCGCCGCCTACCGTAAGGACCAGAAAACGGCCATTCCGAAAGAATTTGACTATGACTCGATTTCCGGGCTTTCCAACGAAATCCGGCAAAAACTCCTCGCAAGACGTCCAGCTACCCTTGCGCATGCGGCGCGCATAGACGGAATTACGCCGGCGGCTCTGATGTTGCTCGCAGCGCATGTAAAGAGGCCGCCTGATCGACAATCCGCCTGAGGGCTATATGCCAGTGCCTGAGCTCCCGCTCATCGATACTCCAGAACAATTTGCCAAGCAGTTCGATGTTTCACGTGAAACACTCGAACGGCTGAAGATCTATGAGCAACTGCTGAGACGCTGGCAAAAAGGCACGAACCTGGTGTCGCCCGCGACCCTTGATCAGGTCTGGCATCGCCATTTTGCGGACAGTGCCCAGTTGATTGCTCACGCATCGGACGCAGCAAACTGGCTGGATCTTGGTTCTGGCGCGGGATTTCCGGGATTGGTTGTTGCGATATGCCGCGCGAATCAGGAGGATGGTGCAGTTCACTTGGTTGAAAGCAACGCGCGCAAGTGCGCTTTCGCGCATGAAGTTGTGCGTGAAACAGGGTGTTCTGTGGAAATACATCAGACTCGCATTGAAAGCCTTTGGGGCGAGGATAAATTGTCGAACGTCGAATGCATTACAGCACGCGCGCTTGCTCCGCTCAGCGAATTGCTGGAGCTTGCAGCGCCATTTTTTGGTGCATCGACGAGGGGACTGTTTCTCAAGGGGCGCCAAGTGGACGGCGAATTGAGTCAAGCGCGCCAAAAGTGGAGCTTTGAGTCAAAGGCACATCCAAGCCTGACTGACGCTCAGGCGCGTGTGATTGAACTGCGTGATTTGCGGCAGAAAGGATCCGTGAAGTGTGGAGAGGTCGAATGAGTGGAGACAGGTCCAGGCCACGTGTTCTGGCGCTCGCGAACCAAAAGGGCGGGGTGGGGAAAACAACCACGGCCATCAATCTGGGTACGGCCCTCGCCGCGGTTGGCGAGCAGGTCCTTATCATCGACCTTGATCCGCAGGGTAATGCCAGTACCGGGCTCGGCATTCCGAACACACCGGAGGCGCGGACGCCTTCAACCCTTGAGGTGATGATGGGGAAATCGAGCATTTCCCAAGCGCAACGCCCGACCGATATCGACAGAATGTCGATTGTGCCCGGTCATATCGATTTGGTGATGGTTGAGAGGGATGCGGCTGCAAACAGACATAAGAATTATGGTTTGCGTGATGCCTTGAACGCTCACGCGGCCGCAATGGAACACTCAGATGAGCTGGGTCCAAGCTATGTTCTGATCGATTGCCCGCCCTCGCTCAATATATTGACGCTCAATGCCCTGGCGGCGGCAGACGCGGTAATCGTCCCCCTTCAGTGCGAGTTTTTTGCCATGGAGGGATTGAGCTTGCTCGTCGACACAATCGAGGAGGCGCGGCGCTCTCTTAATCCCAACCTGATCATTCAGGGTGTGATCCTGACGATGCACGACGGGCGCCAGGTTCTGACCCAGCAGGTCGAGGAAGACGTTCGCGCTTTTCTCGGCAAGAAGGTTTATTCAAACACCATTCCGCGCAACGTTCGCCTTTCCGAAGCACCCTCTTTCGGGCAACCGGCCCTCGTATATGACATGGAATGCAAGGGAAGCCAGGCCTACATCGCCGTCGCCAAGGAACTGATCCGGCGCGAACGTGGTCTCGCGGCGGCTTAAGGGGCTCAAGGATGGCAGCAGCGAAGCGCAGGCTGGGGCGAGGGCTCGCGAGCCTAATCAATGAGGCTGCGGATGTGGCGGCGGCCACCGGGCTTGAGGGCCTGCGCACGGTCGCCATTGAGGCCGTGCATTCAAGCCCACTGAATCCGCGCATGACATTCAAGCCCGAAGAGCTCAAGGAACTCAGCGAATCGATCAGAACCCGCGGTGTCGTCCAGCCAATAATCGTGCGCCCGGCAAGTGGCGGCGGTGAGAATGCTGGCTATGAGATCATTGCTGGTGAGCGGCGCTGGCGCGCGGCGCAAGCAGCCGGTCTCCACGATGTGCCGGTCATTGTACGCGAACTCAGCGATCAGCAGGCCCTGGAAGTCGCTATCATAGAGAATGTCCAGCGCACCGATCTGAATGCCATGGAGGAAGCTGCGGGATACCGCCAGCTCATCAAGACGTACAAATACACTCAAGAAGACCTTGCCGGCATTGTCGGGAAGAGCCGCAGCCACCTGACAAATACGCTTCGGCTCCTGAAGCTGCCGGAGAGCGTTCAGGAGTTGATAAGGGAGGGGGCTCTATCTGCCGGTCACGCCCGCGCGCTTGTCGGGCATGACGACGCCGAGCGCGTCGCTCGCGATATTGTCAGGCGGGGTCTGAGCGTGCGTGCGGTAGAGGCACTTGTGCAGCGGCAGGGAAGTTCCGAACCGGGGAAAGCGCGGAAGATTTCGCCTGTGGATGCTGACACCCGAGCGGCGGAGCGCGAGCTCGCTGACGCGCTTGGGCTGACCGTGAGAATTGTTTCGGGAAAGGGTGAGAGAGGTGAACTTAGAATTGCCTATTCATCTCTTGAGCAATTTGAGGATTTGCGCGCACGCCTCCTCGGTAAACATCGTAAAATATAGCAATAACAATAAGTTACGAAGAAAGAACGATGAGAAGCTTGCTCGTAAGTTCGGCTTCGAGTCCCGGCGCCCGCCGCGTGCCCCGTGTCGTTTCCTGAACCTTTTGAAGCGCTGCTGCGGTTGCTCCCTTGCTCCATTTCCGGGCATGCGCAAGCAGGGCATCGCGCTGCTTGAAATGAAGCGGCGGCCGGAAATGGTTGATCGCATTACTCGCCGGCTCGCCTCCCTCGATGGCCGCGCAAAGCCGGTGCAGGCGCTGAAAGTGGCGATTGAGTGCGGTGAGTGCGGTATTCGGTGGCAGACCACTGGCGATGAGCGCGTCCAGATGCGTCAGGGCAGTCTGCGTCTTTCCTTCCGCCACTGCCGATGTCAGAGCATCTACCAGTCCGGCGCCCAGATTGCCGATGATCGCGTCGACGTCCTCCGCCACTACTTCGTTGGCGCCAGCAGCATAGGTTGCAAGCTTGGCGCATTCCGAGCGTGCCAGCGCAGGATCAGTGCCGAGCCTGCTTGCCAGATAGGCGTGCACTTCGCCAGACATCCGCAGGCCGCCAGCTAGAATCTCTTGATCAATCACTGTTGCAATGTCCCTCGCGGCATCGGCGTAGCAGGGCAACGCCGCGACATTGCCTCGCGCCTCAAACAATTTCCTGAGCCTGGCGGTTGGCCGCAGATTGCCCGCCTCCACGATCAGGTAAGCATCCAGGCCGTCATCAAGCAGACCCTCAATGTCTTCCGGCTTAAGCCGCCGCTCGGCCTTGATATGAACGATACGGCGTTCCGCGAACATGGATCGCGTCTGCAGCTCGACTGCAAGCCGATCAGGATTTTCGGCGAGGTCCCGGTCGTCGAGGCGCACGACCTCGGCTTCGGGTTGGGCGGATGAGGAAATGCTCCGTGTAAGCTCACGAGCACGTTCGGCAACAAGTGACTGTTCTGGACCGTATATTAGAGCGGCCGAGAGGCGCATGTCGGGCTTTCGCACGAAAGCGGGTGTTTGGGCGGCTTTAAGAGCAACCATAGTTGGTGCCGATAAAATCAGGTGAAGTGCGTTTCTATCATGCCCGGCTGGAGAGAAAGCCGGCAACACCAGTTCTGATGCTTTCGGCAACGGTGCGAGCTGCTCGGTTCTCCGCGTCTATGCGCGCTCTGACATTCGCAAAAGTGGGGTCGAACCTATCAAACGCTGCACGTCCAACACCGACGCCTTCAAGGACGACTTTTCTGTCGGCGACACTAATCAGTTTGTACTTTGCTTCAAGATTGTAGAGCTCACCCTCGGCGTCACCGGTCTTCTGGACGAGTGTTTTTGTCACTGATTCGCGGATCGATATATCGAGCCGGTAGCGGGTCTCACCTGCGTGCCCGCCGCCGGTTGTTGCGAAGATCAATTCATTTCGCAGACGCTGTCCGGTCCGGCCGGGGATTTTGGAGATATCAATCCCCGCCATGACATCTTTAAGCTGTGCGCCACTCTGGGTCGTGCCGTAAAGCGGCTTGCAAGCAGAAAGGAGTGGAGCGGCAAGCAATGCCGAGCCAATCAGCGCGAGCGCCCGCCTCCGGCTGTTCAGGCTGGACCTGTCTGGTCTATTAGGCGACGACATTTACAATCCTTTGCGGAACGACAATGACCTTCTTGACGTCCCTTCCCTCAATGGCGCGCATGACATTTTCAAGCTTCAGCGCAGCCGCCTCAATATCCTCTTTCCGCGCATCGCGCGCAACTGTCAATTCATCGCGCCGTTTGCCGTTGACCTGAACGGCAATGGTGACCGTATCTTCAACCAGCAGGGACGATTCAGGCGCCGGCCAGGGTGTTTCTGCCAATGACGCCTGGCCGGTTCCCAAGTCCTTCCAGCATTCTTCGCCTAAATGCGGCATCATTGGGCCGAACAGGACAATCAATATTTCAAGCGCCTCGCGCAATGCCCAAGCATAATCTTTTTCGCTGTTGTCGGGTTGAGCGGAAAGCGTGTTTGCAAATTCATAGATGTGAGCAACAGCGCGGTTGAATCGCAGCGCCTCAATGTCCTCCGAAACTGCATTCAGGGCCTTGTGAGCGGCGCGGCGCAGAGCAAGCGCGTCGTCGCTGAAACTCTCTGGCTTGGGATTGCCGGCCGGGCACGCGCGCGGAGCGAGTTCGCCAATGAGCCGCCACAGTCGTTGTACGAAACGCCATGCACCCTCAACGCCCGCTTCTGTCCATTGCACGTCGCGCTCAGGAGGTGAATCGGAAAGCATGAACCAGCGGATTGTGTCGGCTCCGTAGTGGCCGATAATATCTTCCGGATCAATGGTATTGTATTTGGACTTCGACATCTTCTCGATGGGTCCGATTTTTACCGGGGCACCCGTCTTGGCGAGGACTGCACTGCGTTTCTCCCCCTCGCCCTTTATCACGACATCCGATGGCACCACCCAAGAGCCATCCTCAAGCTGGTAGGTTTCGTGGTTCACCATTCCTTGTGTGAACAGTCCGTCAAATGGCTCCTTGAGATCCACATGTCCGGTTGAGTTCATCGCACGAGTAAAGAATCGTGAATAAAGCAGATGCAGAATTGCGTGCTCGATACCGCCAATATACTGGTCCACGGGCAACCAGTAGTCGACCGCACTACGGATGGTCGGTGTGTCCGCGCGGGGCGCACAAAATCTGGCGAAATACCAAGAGGAATCAACGAATGTGTCGAAGGTGTCTGTCTCGCGGCGCGCGCCCTTGTCGCACTTGGGGCATGTCACATTCTTCCAGGTAGGATGATGGTCGAGGGGGTTTCCAGGCTTGTTGAAGGTCACGTCGTCGGGCAGCTCAACAGGCAGTTCAGCTTCCGGAACCGGAACGACACCGCAATCATCGCAATGAATGATGGGAATCGGGCAACCCCAATAGCGCTGACGCGAAATGCCCCAGTCACGCAAGCGATAATTCACGGTACGCTCGCCCATGTGAGAAGCCTCATAGCGGTTTGCGACTTCTTCCTTGGCGGCGGGCACGGTGAGACCATCAAGAAAGTCCGAATTTATGAGCTTTCCGTCGCCGTCATAAATTTCATTTCTGCTGGAATAGTCACGCACATACGTGTCGAGCGCCTCGTTGCTGAGATCCATCGGCGCAACAACAGGGATAATCTCGATGCCGAGAGCCTTGCAGAAATCGAAGTCGCGCTGATCGTGACCTGGACAACCGAAAATTGCGCCCGTGCCATAGCCCATTAGAACGAAATTGGCGACCAGAAGGGGAACGGTTTTTCCCTCGACAAACGGATGGACCACGCGCAATCTGAGATCATGGCCGGTCTTCTCAGCCTTCTCCAAGGCCTCTTCAGTCGTGCCGCTCCGCTGCACCTCTTCAATGTATTTGGCAATCCCTGTGTCTTTTTTGGCGGCTTCCAACGCAAGCGGATGATCAACGGAGACAGCACAGAATGTCATACCGAAAATGGTGTCGTGGCGAGTGGAGTAGACTTCCAACTCGCCAGCTGACGCATTGTTTGTGTCCACCAGCACGAGCTTGAATTGCAAACCTTCCGAACGCCCGATCCAGTTGCGCTGCATGGTCCTCACTTTTTCGGGCCAGCGTTCCAACCCGTCGAGCGCTTCCAGCAATTCTTCGGACATCTCCGCAATATTCAGGAACCATTGGGTGAGTTCGCGCTGCTCAACCTCCGCGCCCGAGCGCCAGCCCTTGCCGTCGATGACCTGCTCATTGGCGAGCACGGTTTGATCGACTGGATCCCAATTCACTTTGGCGGTGCGTCGTGAAACGAAACCGTTGGCCAGAAAATCGAGAAAGAGCTTTTGTTCTTGAGCATAGTATTCGGGATCGCTGGTCGCCAGCTCGCGACTCCAATCGAGCGACAGGCCAAGGACCTTGAGCTGGGCGCGCATGGCGTCGATGTTCGCGTAGGTCCACTCGCGCGGATGGACGCCACGTTCGATTGCCGCATTCTCGGCCGGCATCCCGAACGAATCCCAGCCCATCGGGTGAAGCACGTTGAAGCCCATCGCCCGTTTGTAGCGAGCGACCACATCACCCATGGTGTAGTTACGCACATGCCCCATATGAATGCGCCCCGACGGATAGGGAAACATCTCCAGGACATAGTATTTTTCACCCGGACGACCCTCATCGGCGCTGAACAGGTCCTTGTCGTCCCAGGTCTTCTGCCAGTGGGATTCGCGTTCGCGCGGATTGTAACGCGATTGCACCATTGCGTGAGTTCCTCTGCGGGATTAATTGCGCCTGCGCCGTTGTGGGCAAAAAGCTCGAACCGGTCAAGACGCGCTTTTTTTCTCTCGCCAAGTGCACTTGCGCGGAAGTCATAGCGGGGTAATGTCGCTCAGAAGTCTGAACCCTTGGATTGTCATCATGAACACCCACGACCAGACAGAAACCGAACTTACACCGGCAGATCGTATTGCCGCGGTTGACGCAAGAATTGTGGCAGCGGCTGGGCGCACCAAGCGT
>Ga0209633_10000183_pt1 | contig 75521 bp, 72 predicted proteins | sample Cruoilmetagenom1_FD_187290 | JGI IMG/M metagenome (GOLD analysis project Ga0209633, IMG submission 187290) | Oil polluted marine microbial communities from Coal Oil Point, Santa Barbara, California, USA - Sample 1 (SPAdes) (version 2) | ecosystem: Environmental > Aquatic > Marine > Oil seeps ... | reverse complement strand
GGAGAACCTCGATTGGGTATGCACCTACATGATCGATTCCGGGACACATGTTATCATCATTTTCCCGGGAGCTTCCCGCAATGTTAAAAGAAACAGCCTCAGTTCTTGGTCGCGTAAGTCCTAAAAGAATTGCATTTTTTTCTGGTAATTGGATTTCTGCTACAATATTCCATTTTAAATCATTTTTATTCTGAAACCATCTGTATTCAACATCATCTTCTTCGGGTACAAATGATTCCAAATTTTTGGAAAATTTATTTTTAAGATTTTTTAAGCCCTTGAATCCGTCAATATTTTGCGTTGAATAAATTACAGGAAATTGATCCTCATCGTTAAAAAGTGTTAACGGTCCTACCATCATGAACATATCTCTTGATGATTCTGCTAAATCTTCATCATCTCTTATTGGCTCCATTATTTCTTCTACTTTTTCACCAGCAACTGAATTATGTAAAATATCTATAAGTACCTTTTTATAATTTGTGGTTTTTTCGATAACGTGGTTATAAGATTTCTCATCATCATTCTCATACATATCATTAAAGATAATTCTGTTAATTGTTTCCGGATCAGTAATGCAGACGTTTACTCCCATTGGTGTTTCATAAAGTCCAATTTTTAAAAATCCTGCCACTAAATATTTTGGATTAAATGATGTTATCATATCTGTATATTCAGTAGAGGTTAATACTATTAACCGTGATCGATATCCACAATGTTCAGTAGAATCTTCTCGAACATGGTCAGGTGTATGAATTGTTAATGAATTGAGCACACTAAAATTATTTTCTTCAATAACTTTGATAATATTATTAGTGAGTGAATCAATATTTACCTTAACAGATTTATTTGTCAATAAATAAATCCCATGATCTGATCCAAATAAGGAGATGGAAAAAAATAATGAAAGAATTAGGATTGTTTTCACTTTTTACCTTTTATTTATTACGGTAATAGCTCTTTTAGCTTATTTTTAATTGATTCACAAGTACCAAAACTTTGATAAACTTCACAGACTCTGCATTCTTTATCTTTACAAATATCACTACTGTGATTCACCATCCAACATGGTTTTGTGTGGTTTGAATAATAGTCACAATTTTTTCTATCAGTTTCTGAGCAATTAATAATTGACCAACAAGGTAAAAGAGCAAGTATTCTCCTCATACCTTCAATATTTATTTTATCTTCATTAATAGTTTTTTGAATGCAACGAACTCTTTCCAAATCCATTTCCGAATAAAGTCGTTGATTACTTGATTTTCGAAAAGGTATTATTAAACCTTCTCTTTCGTACATTCTAAGCGTATGGACTGAAATATCTAAGATTTTTGCAGCATTACTTATTGTATAGATTGGAGCATTTAGCTTATGAGACATTACTGTCCTGTATAATATCATAAAGTTGACATTAGTTGCTGTCAACTTTCTTGCCATTAAATAATCTTAAGAATTTAACAGATTTTTAAATAGAGGAATGCATTTCTCTCAAGAATAAGAATATTTCTTACCAGATATTTTTAGATTTGATAAAAGATGAGATGTCTAAATTTATAATTTCATTTATAGAACTGTTGAAATGCCAATTCTGTGTAGAGCGCCTATTTCTCCCATAGAGGAAAAAGCATAGTCAAAATTATATTTCGAAACTAAAATACCTAATCCAAGGTTAAATCCGGCAATTCCTGCCGTACCGCCGATTTTGTATTCCTTCCTTTTTTCATTATCATAGCCAAGTCGTAACTTAATAACCTTGCTTAGTTTAAATTCACCACCAAATGTAAATTGTTGAAATCTCTCACCAAAACTGTCATAATCTTCGTTTAGCTTGTTTATTGATGCATAGAATGTAAATGGAAGGTGAGCAAGGGTTTTTGAAAAACCAACTCTAACATCTAGAGGTAAGTCTTCAACTGTGCTATAATATTGAGAAATCTGTGATCCCAAGTTGAGCACGGAGAATCCAAAATTCCATTTTTCATCGGGAATAGAATAATGTAAGCCTAAATCAACGGCAATTCCGGTTGACGATCTGTCGTCAATACTTGAGTATATAAATTTTAAATTAGCACCATAATAGAAATTTTTATCCAATTCATTAGAGTAGCCGACTAAAGCTGCAAATTCACCTGCTCCAAACTCACCTGTTTCTACACCATTCGCATCGCGACCATCAAAAGTCCCATAATTAATGTATTGAATTCCAGCTCCAAATCTTCCAAGTCCTTCTATCTCTTGTGAATAAGATATAGCTGCAGAATTTATATCCAAAAGATGAAATAAAGTAGAAAAAGAAATTGGTTTCTCTTTTAAATGACTTATTCCGGCTGGATTATAAAACATCACATTGGGATCATCAGCATTAGAAACAAAACTTCCTGCTAGGGATGCGGCTCTTGGACTTTGGTCTAATCGTAAAAATTTAAATGTTTCCTGCGCAAGAAGATTAGAAGAAATAATTAACAATAATGTTGCAGTCAAAAATTTTAGCATATTTCTCTCATTTTATAATGGGATTTTAAAGATAATATCCAATAAAGGCAAGACGTTATGAATTTTTGCCCCAGTGATTATACTTGTTTTATTTTTTGAAAGGAACATTCTGCCTATTCCTAGTGTTAAAAAACAGTTAATAAATAACATAAATTGATTTTTTACATTAGTATCTTCGTTTATTTTTGAATGAGAATTAAGTATTTTGAATTTTGTAATAATTATTAATCTTAATCTTAGGTTATGAAAATAAACAATAAGATTTTTGGTATTCTATTTTTGATTTGTATTAATTCTTTTATTAATGCACAATCAAAATCGAATTTTGAAATAGTTGATTCTCTCATTAAAGATTCAGTTGATGATATAGTTAAAATTTTGGATAAAAAAGATAAGTACTATGTTAACTTTACAGCACCAAATGAATATTCCACTCTAAAAATGAATATAATTGAATCACTTCAACGAAATAATCTGGTTATATCCGATAACGAGTTGAATCCCAAAATAAATTATAAACTTGAGCAGATCACATTGCATTATTCTGATGTTTTTAGAGATGGTTTATTTGGTAGTTTTTTAGTCAATAGATATGTTAAGCTAATGGGCATTAGTAAAATTGGAGATGAAGGAAAGACAAATAGATTTGAATATTCGATTAGTGACACCGTTCTTTACTCTGATATATCACAATTAGAAAATATTGCATATTCCTTCACTTCATCTGAAATACCAGACGAACCTTTTTTTTCAAGTGCCTTTGAACCGGCAATAGTTTTAGGAAGCACAGCAATAGCAGTTTACTTATTTTTTAATATTCGCGGTGAGTAAATTTTGGTAAATATTGTTGTTTCAATCAATTTGATTATTAACTAATTTTACAGTTTTGAAAATTTGAATTTACAATAGGGATTTTCCTCACATATGAAACATATTATTATTTTTATAATTTTTGCTATCGGCTTATGGAATTGTTCGTCTTTTATTGATTCTTCGACACTATCCGCAGATGAACATTTGGAATATGCAAAAAAATTACTGACTGAAGAAGAATATGAAGAAGCTATTAAAGAATTTCAATCAATACTATTACAATATTCCGGTAGCGCAGTAAATGATGACGCACAATACTTTTTAGCATTTACATATTATAAACGTGAACAGTATCTGTTGGCCGCTTATGAATTCAGCAAATTAATTAGAGATATTCCTGCAAGCGAATTTGTTCAAGATTCTCAATTTATGTTAGCTGAATCCTATTACCAGCTTTCTCCAACTTTTCAATTGGAACAAAGCTATTCCAAAAAAGCAGTTGAAGAATTTCAAGCATTTATAGAATTTTTTCCTACTCATCCAAAAGTTGAAGAAGCAGAAAAGAAAATAAGCGAGCTTTATGCAAAGTTTGCAGAAAAAGAATATAAAAGTGCTTTAATTTATGAAAAAATGGAGTACTTTACTGCTGCGATCAATTACTTTAAAATGGTAAAAGAGACTTACCACGATTCAAAATTTGCCCCAATGGCCCACTATAAATTAATAAAGTTGCTGATTATAAAAGAAAGAACAGACGAAGCTCTTAGAAGTATAGCGGAGTATTTAAATAAATATCCAAATGATTCTAATGTTGAAGAATTAAAAGAACTTAGTTTAGAATTGGAAAATGTTTAGCAATTATGAGTACTAAAGTTATTAAAGATTCTATTGTAACCATGACGGAATTAGTACTTCCTCAACATACAAATCAACTTGGTAATTTACTTGGCGGACAATTAATGCACTGGATTGATATTTGCGCTGCCCTTGCTGCAAGTAAACATTCCGGTAAAGTTTGCGTTACCGCTTCTGTTGATAATATTGATTTTAAAAAACCTATTAAATTAGGTGATGTTGTTACACTGAGTGCTTCAGTTAACAGAGTATTTAGTACGTCTATGGAAGTGGGTGTAAAAGTGATAGCTGAAAATTTTACAAAAGGAAAAAGTTTGCATACCAATTCTGCATACCTTACATTTGTCGGTGTTGATGAAAATGGAAAACCGGTTAAAACATTTGAAATTAGCCCAGAAACTGACGAAGAAAAAAGAAGATATAACGAAGCTCTGCAGAGACGTGAACAACGTTTATCATCTCGAAAAATTTCTACCTAGGTTAACTCTTTTATTTTTCTTATTCTTTTACAATTTAACGGCTCAAATCAATTTACATAATTTCGGAATCTGCGAAAATATTAAAACACAGCCTGGAAATACAAAATTTTTGTATTTAGATTATAATAAAGATGGTTTGCAGGATCTATTTCTATTTGGAAATCAACGCAAGAATTTTGTTTTGCATCAAGGATTAAAAAACTCATCGTTTTCTGCTCCAATTAATAAGTTTTTCTTTTTCCCGATTGATGATTTTAATTGGTTCGCAAAATCAGCAAGTGGTGATGATTACTATTTATTTGTCTCCCGCAACAAAAGATTGGCGGGATTAGTCTCTTTTACTAAAAGTTTTTCCCTTCAACTACTTCACACCATTCAATTTGATTCGTATCCATCTTCAATAAAAATCACTGATTTTGATAACGATGGAAATAATGAAGCACTTATTTTTGGGAATAATTTTAACGGAATTGTAATTTTAAGAAATGATGGTTATCGATTAAATTCTGAAGTTGTATATTCTCAAAATGTTTTTAGTGATCTGATTTTATTAGATATTAATCAAGATGAGTTAAGTGATATTATTGCAGTAAGTGTTTTAAATAATTCTATACAATTTTTGGAAAATACGGAAATCGGTGGATTTATTAGTAACAGGGAGATTGAGATTGATGAATCAATTTTTAGCCTACAAAAATTTGATTTTAATAATGATGATTTTGTAGATATAGCCATAACTAAAGAAAACGCTATTGAAATATTTACTGGTGATTCCGTTTATACTTATTCTAATAGTGAAATTTTTGAATTTGATTTTACACCCAATTCATATGTCGCAGGCGATTTTAATTCCGATATAATTGAAGACCTTGCAATTATGAACAAGGCTGATGATAAGCTAGTAATGTTATTTGACTATTTGGAAAAAAAACAATTTGTTAGTTATAATATTCAAGATATAGAAGATATTAAAAATCAACATTATGGGAATAAGAAAGCATTATCAATATTAAGTAGATCTGGTAATATATTAATTTTAAAAAATAATAATAGTTGGGGAAAAGAATTTTCTTTGACCGTTCAAGGTCAGCCCGGTAAACTTGATTATAAAGTTGATGGTCAAGGAAAAAAAGGCAATTTATTTTATTATGACGAAATTGCAAATTCCGTAAATATTATTGAACTTGATTCGATAGGCAATTTCTCAAATCTTAAGAGTAATTCATTTTTTAATAATATTTCTGAATTCAAATATTCAATTGATCTAAGTCAATTAGTTGGGTATTCCGAAAAAAATAGACTTCTAGAAATAACAATATTGAACCATTTGGAAAGCAGCGATCGGAATCAATATTATATTTATACTGATAAACCTATTCACAAAGTAATAATAGATAAAAACAATAATATTCAGATTTTAGAAATTGATGAGTCTAATCTTTATAAACAAACAATAAAATATTTAGATGATGTTTATGTATCTGAGAAGATTAATTTGATTGACTCATTAGTAATAAACTCAAATATAACAAAAAACGGACAGGTCTATTATTGGAATAAGCAAGATTCTATTTACTGTTTTAATACTATTTCGGAAGACATAAAGAAAACATTAATAAAAATAGAGTATCCCGATTCATTAATACCTGAAACATTTATATTAACCGACCAAAATAAAATAAGTGATAAAGTGGTTACTATATTTAATTATGAACTTGAAAAGCGATTATATTTAATTGATGATGAAAATGTAAATCAATTTAATTCAACAATTTTTTCAAATGAATCTCATTCTGTTGATAATATCAAATATTACGCAACTGTTTTGAATAATGGAAAATTGTATTTATACAACAAAAAAGAAAAACGAATAAATGAGTTTCATTTTGTTGAGAATACTAATAATATAACCCTTTCGAATAAAATTAATGTCAGTAATATTACCGATTATTTTTTTCAGCAATATTATGGCAAGAATTACCTGATATTTACAGAATTCGGAAATAACAGTCTTACTTTTAAGGTCTTGAACTAATGAAAAAATATATTTGGTTAATCCTCTTAATTACAATCTCTATAAAAGGACAAAATTTAGATTCACTTTATAACTTGCTTATTAGTCGTAACATTTCAGTTAAGGGAACAACTACACCAACTACGATCGCTGGGCACCAAAATGACAAATGTGGTTTTAGCCTATACGGAAATATCAAATCCCACTTCCATGAGTATTCTAAAGAACAACAAGAAAGTATTGCGAAAATAACTCAAAGGGCTCCACTACAAAAAAGTACAGTTTCACCATCCGGCTATTTTAGAATTCATTATGATACAACCGGAACAAACAAACCACAATATGACAATCTTGATATAGAAACAGGTATTTACGAGTTAGCAGTTGCGTTTGATTCTGCATATACATTCGAAATTGATATTCTTGGTTATGGCTCACCTCCTTCGGATAACGGAATAGGGGGGGATGACAAATACGATATTTACGTTAAAAATTTAAACCCAGGATTATACGGTCAAACATTTTGGGAAGAAAAAATCAGTTATATAGAAATTGATAATAGTTTCAATGAGAATGAGGGATACAATAGTTATGGTATTCAAGCAGCTAGAGCAACCGCTGCACATGAATTTCATCATGCAATTCAAGTTGGCGCATATATTTTTAAAGGCGAAGATACATATTATTATGAATTGACATCTACTGCATTTGAAGAATTTGTATATGACGATGTGAACGACTACTATGCATATATGTCATCTTTTCTTAGAAATACATCAAATAGATTTGATAGTAACACGGGATATAATCTCGCCGTTTGGAATATTTTTTTAAATGAAAGATTTAAGTCGGTAGATGTAATGGAAGGACACAATATTGTTAAAAGAAGCTGGGAATTGATGCGCGATAAGAATTATAGAGCAATTGTTGCAATTGCTAATTCAGTTCAGGAATTTGGGCATTCGTTTTCTAAAACTTTTAATGAGTTTGGAGATTGGCTTTACTTCACTAATAATAATGCGGTAGATGGGATGTATTTTGAAGAAGCAGCTAGTTATCCATCGATTAGAAGTACATATACAATTGAATTAAACAGTTCGGAAAGTTCTTTAAATATTCAGGCAGAACCAACATCACTTAATTATTTGCAATATTCTGATAATACTGGGGGTGATGCTAATTTAGTAATGGCAGTTATAAGCAATTCAGGCATAAATGCTTCAACAATTATTGAAAATCCAGTTGATATTAATGTTAGTTTGGCAAATTTTGGTTTCGATGATTCTAAGAGTATCAATGATACTTATTATTCAAAAATTACAACTGAATCAAACGGATTGGTTAATGATAGTTATATAATCAATAATATAGTTTATTCTGAAGATCTCAATCCTGTGACTATAGATTTTGTTTATCCTCAACCATTTCGTTATGATATATATAGTATTGTTAATATTCCAACATATGCCGACGTAACAAATACAGCTGAATTAAAAATATACTCATCGGATATGGATTTAATATATTCCGGCAAGAAAACGATTTTTGCAAATGATAATATTGTTGTTGGGTGGGATGGACTTGATAATAGCGGAAGAAAATTAGCAAGCGGTGTTTATATTTATATTACTCAAGCAAATAATAAAATAAAAAAAGGCAAATTAGTTATCTTTAATTAGAAATTAATAATAATTTTCGTGTGAAATTTATTTCAAATTTATGGTTTAAAACTTTTTAAGAATCGATCCTCAATGAATTTATTTCTTTTACTATAAAATTTATGACCAACTATAAACTTACCTTTCAAAATGTTACAAAAACTTTTGGCAGACGACTAATATTTAAAAATATTAATCGTGAATTTATAAACGGTAATGTTTATGGTTTTTCCGGAAGAAATGGTTCCGGTAAATCAACTCTGATTAAAATTGCTGCAGATATAATTTCGCCGACTCAGGGAAGTGTAATACATGAATTTGACGGACAAAAAGTTATTTCGGAAAAGCTACATTACCATTTGGGATTTGTATCTCCATATTTAGTATTATATGATGAATTTACAGCAGAAGAAAATTTATTCCATTTTTCTAAAATCCGGGGAATTAAATATGATTCTGAACGAACGAAATATTTGCTGAGCGAATTTGAATTGTACAAAAGAAAAAACGATTTTTTAAAGGGTTATTCATCAGGGATGAAACAAAGAATGAAGTTTATTTTTGCATTACTTCATAACCCGAAAGTATTATTTCTTGATGAACCAACATCCAATTTAGATAATATTGGAAAAGATAAAGTTTACGAAATAATAAAACATGAAGGAAAGGATAAACTTATTATTGTAGCATCCAACGAGGAAAGCGATTTAAATTTATGTTCTGAGATTTTAGATATCGAAAGCTTTAACGGTAAGAAATAATGAATATAATAGCAGTATTTCTTAAAGATTGGCAATCGGAATTAAGAACTAGATATGCAATAAACGCCTTGGCAATGTTTATTTTGGTGACGATAAGTGTCATTTTATTCTCAATTGGTCAGGAAAAAGTAAGTGAACATTTAACCGGTGGATTATTCTGGGTTGTAATCTTTTTTTCGGCAATGTCTGGTTTATCCAGAACCTTTGTATCTGAAGAAGAAAGGGGAACAACATTAACTCTTCAATTAATTGCAGCTCCTTCAACCATATATTTTGGCAAACTGCTGTTTAATCTCGCTCTTGTTTTTATTATGAACATTGCGATTGTTTTTCTCTATTATTTATTATTTGAATCTTTTGTGGTATTAAATTTTTCTCTCTTTTTATTGTCTTTATTTTTTGGAAGTATTGGAATTGCAATTTCATCCACCTTAATTGCAGCTATTATTTCTAAGGCAAACACTAAAGGCACTTTATACCCGGTATTATCATTCCCAATATTATTACCGCTCATATTAACATTAATGGAATTAACTAAGTTTGCAATGGATGGAGATTTAGTATCCGATTCTTTTGTAGAGTTGGCTGTTCTTATATGTTATGATGTAATTATGTTGACTGCCGGTTATATGCTTTTTGATTTTATTTGGAAAGATTAAATAATGTAGGGACACAAATAAATGCGTCCCTACAAATAAAATTAATTTACACCCATCTCAGTTAATAAATAATCGGCTCCACCTAATTTTTGTGAAATCCATAAAACATAACGTATATCAACTCCTATGGATCTGCTAAATGATTCATCCCATGCGAAATCATTTATTGTTGCTTCAAATGCTCTATCAAAGTTTAAGCCAACCAATTCTCCGTATGCATTCATTACCGGGCTTCCCGAGCTTCCCCCGGTAGTATCCATATTATATAAAATACCAACCGGAACACTTTTTAATTCATCATTATAAAACTGTCCAAAATCTTTTGTGTCATATAATATTCTTAATTTATCCGGAATTGTATATTCACCACCAAGTAGGCTTTTATCGATTACTCCTTCAAGCGAAGTAACAGGTGACATATAAATTGCATCAGCTGGTGAATAACCTTTAATATATCCGTAAGTTAACCGAAGCGTGCTATTTGCATCCGGGATAAAATTTGTTTTCTTCCATTGTTTTTTAATTTCATATAGTTGTGCAGAAAGTTTTGTAAGTTGCCCATTTATTTTATCATATTCACTTTTAATTCTATAATAATCCGTATTTAGCAACTCCGTAAAAATAAACACAGGATCAGTTAAATCTTCTGGGCACTTTAAGAGCAGTTCGTCTGCATATTGTGGTTCGGAAATTTTTGAATTATTAATTAACTTTAATACGTATTCTTCAGGAGATTTTCCATCTAATATATCTTCAAGAGATAATAATTTAGACTTTCCGTTAAATTTTAAAGCATCTTCTATCATTTTTATCAAATAAACGTTCTCAAACTTCTTGTTATAATTTTTTATTGCAATATCAAAATTTTGTTTTATTTCGCTCTTAACCGAACTACTATTTTCTTTTTCCGCCTGGCTTTCAGATTTTTGCAAATCTTCACAATAATCAAGAATATAATCAGAAATAACTTTAGTATTTGAATATTTATTTATAGTCTTGAACCATAGATAAGCTTCACTAATACCAAAAAGATTATAATATGCTGCTTCAAATTGGTCTAACAATGAGCCATATTTTTTTTCTAATTCCGGATTTTCATTTATAAATTTTTGAAGTTCTTTTTCTTCAATTTTTTTTTGTTCAACTAAATTTATTTTTTTTAATCCTTTCAATTTGCCTCTATAATTTTTGGATATATTGGCTAATTTTTTAATTGTAGATGCAAATTTTAATTTTAGCCCGGTATCTTCATTACCAATCGATTGCAATTGATTTATCATCCATTGGTAAGTTTTTGATATGTATGGAAGCTGATAGTTCTCTTGATACTCAAGAAAATACGATGGATTATGTCTATATGTTTTCCCCGGATAACCTAGTATAAATGTAAAATCACCTTCTTTAACACCATTAGGATTAACTTTTAAATATTTTTTTGGTGAATATGGAATGTTTTTTTTATCAAACGTTGCCGCACTTCCATCAGGTGCAACGTAAGCTCTCATAAAAGTAAAATCGCCGTTATGCCTTGGCCAAATCCAATTATCGGTTTCTCCGCCAAATTCACCAATCGATCTTGGCGGAGCATAAACTAATCTAACATCTTTAATCATTCTATATCTAAATAAAACATATGTTTTTCCCTTAAACATTTCTGAAACACTACCTTCTATCGAATTCGCCTTATCATCAGCTTTTTTTTCAATTTCTTCCATTTCCTGCTTAATAATTTGCGATCGTTCAGTTAAATCGTCTATGCCTTTAACAGCCGATAAAATTTCCTCTGATACATCCTCATATGATTCCGTAATTCTAACGGTTAATCCCGATGCCGGAATTTCATTTTGTTTAGTTTTGGCTAAAAACCCATTCTCCAAATAATTTTTTTCAGGAGTACTTGCTCTACTAATTGTTCCAAAGGCACAATGATGATTAGTAAGAATTAAACCGTTTGGCGAAACAAAAGAACCCGTGCAACGACCTATTTTTACTAATGCATCTATTAGACTCGTATCATTCGGATTATAAACGTCTAACGGATCAATTTTTAAACCGGCTTTAACTAAATCTATTTTGTGAATTTCACTTAGAGGGTACATTCCTTCTTCAGGAATAGCCGGTCTCATACCCCAAGAAAGTAATACAAAAATTGATAAGAACAGAATATTTGTTTTTCTTTTTATCATTATTTTTCCTTTCAGGTTTTGGTATTTAATTAACAAATAAAAAAATAGATGAATGATAAATTAAAGAAAGATTTTTACAACAGAAATGTCCTAATTGTAGCTAAAGAACTTTTAGGTAAACTATTTGTGTTAGAATCAAAAAAGAACGGACATAAATTAGTTGGCCGAATTGTAGAAGTAGAAGCTTACGACGGTAGTGTTGACGAAGCAGCGCATACGTTTAACGGTAAAACCGAACGAAATAAGGTTATGTTTAATGAGGGAGGATATTTATATGTCTATTTTACATACGGGAAACATTTCTGCGCCAATGTAGTTGCTGGAAATAAGGATGAGGGAACTGGAATATTAATTAGAGCAATGGAGCCTATCTCCGGTACAAAAATTTTTGCAAGAAGGAGATTTAAGAAAACAGTAATTTCAGATAAGGAAAAAATTAATCTTTTAAATGGTCCGGCAAAAATTTGTCAGGCTTTCGATATCGATAAAAAAGAAAATGGTATAAATCTTTTGGGCAATAAAATTTATTTGATGAACAGTTCTAAAATTGAGAAGAAAAATATTATCGAGTCCAAAAGAATAGGAATTAAAAAATCTGTTGAATTACCGTGGCGATTCTATATTAAAGACAATATTTATGTATCGCGATAATAATCGAAATAAATACATCATTTTCCAATTTTATTGAAATTTAAGCTTTTTCTTATTTATTCGAATATAAAAAAATGTATTTTGAAACAATGTTAACCGATTTATTGTATTAAACACTGAATGTCTTAATCGTTTTAGGAAATGAAATGAAATATGTTTATTTATTTATATTTTTTGCTTTTTTTACATGTATAACTGCGCAAAAAAAGGAATTTAGAAAACTTGAAAATAAAGCTTTTTCAGTTGGCGAAAAGTTAACCTATGATGTAAATTACGGATTTGTCACGGCCGGAGTGGCAGTTATGGAAATTCCCAAAATTAGAAAAATAGCTAAAAGGGAAACTTATCATATAACTTTTAATGTAAATACGGTTTCAAGTTTTGATCCATTTTTTAAAGTACGCGACCGTTATGAAACGTATATGGATGTTGAAGGATTATTCCCATGGAGATTTGAACAACACATAAGAGAAGGAAATTATTCCAGAGATTTTTCTGCTTTTTTCGATCAAAGAAAAAATGTTGCTAAAACTAAAAAAGGTAGTTTTGATATTCCGGATAATGTAAATGATATTGTTTCGGCGTTCTATTTAGCAAGAACTTTTAATTATGATACGTTAAAAGTTGGAGAAGGATTTTATTTAGAAAACTTTTTTAAAAATAAAGTATTTCCACTAGAAGTGGTTTTTAGAGGTAAGGAAACAGTTACTGTTGAAGCCGGAACTTTTGATTGCATTATGATAGAACCTTTAGTTGTAGAGGGAGGTCTATTTAAAAGTGAGGGGAGTATAATTATTTGGTTAACAGATGATGAAGCAAAAATACCCATAAAAGTTAAATCAAAAGTAATTATTGGTTCTATTGATGCGGAATTAACGAAGTTTGAAGGGATTTCAGGTAAAATGACTGCGTTACGTAAAAAATACTAAGTTTATAGATTTATCTCATAAATTGCCATCACTATTAAGTATTTCAAAAACTTTGTTTGCCTGGTTATAATGTCTTTTCTGATGGTTTACTACAATATCAATAACAATATCAAAGTGATATATTATATGTTTATTTAACGGTGAAGGGATAATTTTTCTCTCTCTAATCATGTCTTTATTATCATTGATGAACTCATGTAATTTTTGCTGACTTTCATCGAAATCTGAAAAAACCGTTAAGTCGATATTGCTTTTTTCAGGTTCAAAAACCTTCATTGTTTTAACTTTTTTCTCATTATTTGGGTCTACTGATTTAAGAATTATATTGCCTATTAGTTTTGGAATGAATCCGAAATTATTTAGAAAAGAAGGTTTATAATTGTTGCTTTTTATTTTGTCAGGAATTACAAAGTAACTTCTATTGGTTATTAAAAGATGCTCAATTACCTGACCAATACTCCATCTTTTGGGTTCCGGTTTCCAGTTTAATTCATTATAACCTATATCAGCAAATTTATTTAAAAACTGATTGGTTATATTATCAATATCTTGATGCCATTTTTTAAATCTAGCTTCCATTTATTTTCCGGTAGTTTTAAATTTTCCTTCATTTGTTAATGCCATACTTTTTGTTCTGCTCATTTTCTTTATGTGCTTCACTTTCCTAAATCTTAATGCCGACCAATCTTTATCAATTGCAACTATTCTAACTCCTTCAAATCCATGTTTTCCTAGAGCATCCCAGCCTGTATCTCTGTTAAAATCGCATTTATAGTTTTTTGATGTTCCTTTAGGATAAGCAAACCATAAAGTTGCATCATCAATTATCAGTTTATCAATTTTTGCTATTATTTTATTAATCTCATTTTTTCTTGTTACAAAAATTAAAATAAATTCTATTTTACTTGCATTTTTTAGTTCCTTTTTAATCTTTGCTAAATTTTTTATTTCTATCAATTCTTTCTCAAATGATTCTGGGGAATTAATAACAACTATTTGATTATGTTCTTTGAAATTTAGTTTTTTAAAAAGTGCATTCATGATTTGTCTGGTAATAATTAATTTAAATTCGTTTTCGTCATTATAGCCATACCAATAAAATATATATTTTTTATTAAAAAACGAAAAATGAATAATACTAGAAACACTTATAGCTTTTATCTATCTTTCAAATATGAATAATGAAAATAGTGATTCTAAAGAACCTGATCAGAATAATTACCAAATTGTTCCAACAATGTCTCCAAACAAAGCAGCAATTTTAGGCTTAATTGCCGTGTTTTTTATTTTTCAATTTGGAGGGGGGCTTTTAGCGTTAAGTGTTTTCGGTTTCGATCTTAATAATGCAGATATGAATTTAATGAGATTATTAACGATCGGAAGTCAAATCTTATTTATACTTTTCCCTGCAATCTTATTTAGCAAACTAGTATTTGTTGATGTTACAAGCATTATCCGCTTTAAAATGCCTCAGCCTAAAGAAGTTGGATTATTTGCATTTGGTCTTATAATATTGGTCCCGCTTTTACAGGATTATTTAAACATCCAAAATTTTATTCTTTCAGAATTATCAAATAAATTTCCATTTGTTGAGGGGATAAAAAATTTCCTCGATATGTTAGATAAAATGGTTGAGGAATCTTATTTGCAGCTATTAACAGCAAATAATGTAATTGAATATTTTATAGTGATTTTTGCAGTTTCAATTACACCAGCTGTATGTGAAGAAATATTTTTTAGGGGCTTTGTTCAAAAAAGTTTTGAGTTTAAGCAAAAACCTATTACAGCAATTTTTCTGACTAGCATCTTCTTTGGACTATATCATTTCAATCCATATGGATTATTACCGTTGATAGTACTTGGAATGTACCTCGGATTTTCAGTATATAAAAGTAACTCTATTGTTGTACCTATAATTTTGCATTTTCTAAATAACTTTATAGCGCTAATTGCATTTTTTATTTTTGGCGAAGAAGAACTTATGCAGTCTAAATTTTCTGATGTTGAAAATATTAGTACTCATTTGATTACCTTTAGTATTTTACTTGCAGTTTTCATTGGTTTTATTATTTTTATTGGGAAAAACTATAACAAACTCACTAAAACAGAGGTGTACAATGATATGTCCGAATTGTGAGACTGAATATGTTGATGGCATTACGGTTTGTTCTGATTGTGAAACAGAATTGGTAACTAACGAAGATTTTGAATTAAATTTAGTTCACCATGAAGATTGGACATCAATTTATTCTACTGATGTTTTATATGAAGCTGAAATGATAAAAGCTAATTTAACGGGAGCGAATATTGAAGCAATAATTCTTTCTCAAAAAGATAAAAGTTTTCCTGGGGCAGGTGATTTATCTTTAATAAAAATAATGGTAAAAAAAGAAGATGCGGAAGATTCACTAAAAATTATTTCTGATATAGCAAATTAGCTTAAGATCTCTATGGCATTTGGTAATACTTCAATTAGAATTCTCGTTTCAGTTATAGCAGTTCCATTAATACTAGCCTTGTGTATTTATGGAAAAATTCCTTTCCTTCTGTTTGTTTTAGGAATTGCGACACTGTCCTATTGGGAATTCTCAAAATTAGTTAAAAATAAAAATGCGCATCCGAACATTGTTTTGGGAATCTTATCTATAATATTAATTATCATTAATTTTTATTTTCGTTTTACCGATTTTTTTATTCTTTTAATTTTTTCCTCAGTTATTATTTTGTTGGCAGAGTTATTTAGAAATAAGGAATCGGCAATATTAAATTTAGGTTCAACATTTTTAGGTATATTATATCTAGGTGGCTTTTCATCAACAATTCTTTTAATTAGAGAATACTTCTCTACCTCTGAACTCCTTTATAGTGAAGGCGGCTATTTAATTATTTCAATAATGGTTTCAATTTGGGTTTGTGATTCCGCAGCATTTTTCTTGGGAACTGCATTCGGAAAAAATAAATTATTTCCGCGGGTTAGTCCTAACAAAAGTTGGGAAGGCGCCATTGCCGGATTTATTTTTTCGGTAGTAACAATGATTGTTGCAAAAGCCACGGTGTTAGATCAATTTACTCTTTTGAATGCAATTGTTATTGGAATTATAGTGGGGGTTATTGGTCAATTAGGTGATTTGGTAGAAAGTTTAGTAAAAAGAGATGCTAAGGTTAAAGATTCTTCAGCTATTATTCCCGGACATGGTGGAATATTTGATAGATTTGATTCCCTTTTATTAACGGCACCTGTTGTTTACATATATCTGTATTTTATAAAATAACAAGGGATTATATTTCTACAATCCCTTGTTATTTCTAAATTAAAAAGTATACATACAATTCAATAACATTCTTAAACTACCAATATCTTCTGTATTTTTTACCTTTCCAAAGTTATCTCTAGTACCATAAGCAGCAACAGTATAAACACTTTCAATTGTCACTTTTAGTTTGTTCGCAATAAAAGAAACTCTTGGAGAAATTTTGTAAACATAATCAATATCACTGCCTCTTGCATATACATTTCCCATTATTTCATCATCCGTACCTAAGTTGTTTGTAATTCCGGCAAAAAGAGCATATTGAATATTTTTTCCATTTGTATTTATTTCTGTCCAGAATGAACTAGTTTTATAGTTTGTGTACTCAACTTCATGTGTAACAGGATCAGGTAAACTAGCTTCCGCATATCCGCCAAGCATAACAAAATTGTAAAAATTTTGTCCATAAAAGCCTTGTACCCTTATGGTTACCGGTTCTGTAGTAATTTTGAAATAAGTACTTAAGTTATAACTTCCTAGCGTTTCTTCGGTTTTGTACCCGGCAGTAGTTGATAGGCGAGGTAACAAAGTTTTATATCCCAGGAGTGCTCCGGCAGCCAATTTTTTTGATTTGTAGCCTATTTGAGTTTGTATTTCCGGCATTCCGGAATTTCTCAAATATTTGGAACTTACTCCATCTGGTCCCGGACTGCTAAAATCTCGTTGAGAAAGAAGTGCAGCCATAACATATACGTTTGGTGTTAAATTTTGGACTACTCTAATTTGAGGACTTCTTGATAATGCGGAAACTGGAACACCAACCCCAAAAGATAGGACAGTCGGATAACAGTCGGTAACAAACATAGGATGCCAATATTGGCCAAATAGAACCGATGTTTTTTCCCAGGAAAGTTTTATGAATAAATGTCGTATCCGCATCAAATTAATATAACTGTTTCCTGTTCCTAACAAATCAAACTCAAAGGCGCCGCCAGTTTTTGCTCCAAAAGCTTTTGGACCAGAAATGCTGGCTTTTAACCTGGAATGGATAGAGAGAATATTAAAATTTGTTTTATCATTTATATCATCACCATTTATATCTAAACTTTCTTTTGCCGGATAGAGCAAAACATCACCTTCTCGTGCGGTAACTTGCTGACGCGAATCGTAAAATACTTCACTTGATATAAAACCACTGAATAGAACACCAAATTTGTCTTCTTGTGCAGATAATTGAAAAGAATAAAGTGTTAAAACGGCCAATAATAGCTTCAATTTCATTTAGAACTCCTTATAAGTAATTAATTCGTTTTTATATTTTACCCTGCTTAATTGTTCACTAACTAATGGATCATATTTTATTCGTATTTTCCAATTTATTGAAGTCAACGTATATGAAAATATTACTTTATCTTATGTTCTTTATTTAACAAAAATCAGACATCAGGGTCTTAAATTGCTCCGAAATAAGATAAAAGGTTGAACATAACTCTTATTTCTATTGTATCACAATTCTATATTTAGACATCATAATTATCGTAAAGCATTTATAAATTTTTTACATCTAAAAATATAAATTTCATCGCAATAAATTACGCTATAAAAGTAAACTAATTAATCTTTTTTACAACTTGCCGGAAGTTGATTAATATTTTATTTAGCACTTTTTAGTAAATTTTGCTATTTCTTGAATAAGAAAATAAACTGATTTGGGGAGATTGTTTTATTATATTTGTTCCAATTATTCCAAAGATAACATAGGATTTCATGAAAAATAAAATTTCTCTTTTACTAACAATCATCTTTCTTTTTTCAATTAATTTATTTTCGCAAACAAGTAAACAAATGGGAAAAGAGGAATTCAATTTTTTAATGGATAGCTTGAGTACTGAAAAAAGTATGTTGCTCCTCCAAAAGGAAAAATTGAACACTGAAATTGATAGTTTAAAGAATAAACTTGCTGAACTCGAAGAAAAATGGAGCTCAGGAAGAGTTTCTCAATTAAGAAAAAAATATGGCAAAAGCATTGCAAAGAGAGTTGCGAGTGGACAAATATGGAAAGGTATGAGTGATAAAATGTTGGAAGATAGTTGGGGAAAACCAGACAAAATCACAACTAATAAGGAAAGATGGGGTGTTTTTACTCAATGGTACTATGGGGACATAACTTATTTTTTTAAAGATGGTATAATGACAGATTGGGAAGAGAAAAAATAATTGCTAACGTTAAGATAACTCTTATTTTCGCATACTTATTTATTCTAGAAAGGTAAAACTGCTACAACAAACTCTAATACAGAATAAATTTCAATTACTAAAAATTGAATTTAATTAATATTTAATCAAAATTTGTGATTTAACTTTTTTTGCAAGAGGATAAAATGAAAAAAAATATTCTATTACTAGTTTTTTTAATTATTTCGATATTTACAAACTCGTGTAGTACCGTACCAGTAACGGGCAGAAATCAACTGAGCTTAATACCGGCATCCCAATTAATGTCAATGAGTTTTCAGCAATATGATGACTTTTTGAAGGAAAATAAAAAAAGTAATGATGCTAAACAATCTGCACTGATAAAAAAAATTGGAGAAAAGATTCAGAAATCTGTTGAACAATATTTTGCTCAGAAAAATTTATCTGATCATTTAAATGGATATTCATGGGAATTTAATTTAGTAGAAAGTGATCAAGTTAATGCATGGTGTATGCCAGGCGGCAAGGTGGTTTTTTATTCGGGAATATTGCCAATTTGTAAAGACGAGGCTGGAATTGCAACAGTGATGGGGCATGAGATAGCTCATGCGATAGCGGAACATGGTGGAGAGAGAATGAGTCAAGGTCTATTGGTACAATTGGGCGGTATGGGGCTACAGACAGCTCTTCAAGATGAACCGGCATTAACACAACAGTTAGCTATGACTGCATTTGGAATTGGCTCACAAGTAGGAGTAATGTTACCATTTAGTAGACTTCATGAAAGCGAGGCTGATCATCTGGGACTAATTTTTATGGCAATGGCAGGTTATAATCCCAATGAATCGGTTGAATTTTGGCAAAGGATGGCTGCACAAGGCGGGGAAGCACCTCCGGAATTTTTAAGTACTCATCCATCAAATGAAACAAGAATAAATGACTTGAAAAAATTAATCCCTGAAGCGTTACAATATTATAAGCAGTAGAATTTAATGAAAAAAATATTATTAGTTTCTTTCATTCTATTACAAAGTTTTTCATATTTTGTTTTGGATGATCCGCCTACCTTTGGTCCTAAAACCAATAAAGGTGTAATATCTAATGATGATATTGATGAAGCGTCTGGCTTAGCTGTAGGAATTAATAATCAAGGTGTACTTTGGACTCATAATGATTCAGGCGGTGAAAATAGAATATTCGCATTTGACACTAATGGCGTAAGTGTTGGCACATATTATCTTCAGGGTGTTGAAAATAGAGATTGGGAAGATATATGTATTGGCCCCGGACCTGATGAAAACCTGCATTATATATATATTGGTGATGTTGGAGATAATGATGGTGATTATAAAGAAAAGTTTATTTACAGAATAGTTGAACCAACAATTGGTGAAAGATTCAATTTTGTTGATACGATTTCAGAGGTTTCGAAAATCACGTTTACTTATCCTGATAATGACAGGGATGCTGAAACAATTTTTTTGGACCCCCTATCGAAAGATTTATATATTGTGGGGAAAAGAGATACAAAAGTAAGATTGTATAAATTATCTTTTCCTCAATCAACCACTGAAACATTTGAAGCAGAGCTGGCAGTAAAGTTTACCCTCCCAAATGATCCTGAGTCAGATACACCTAATAATTATATAACAGGTGGTGATATTTCATTTGATGGTAACGAAATATTATTAAAGTCGTATCAAAATATTTATTATTGGAACAGGGTAGATGGTGAAAGTATTTCTGAGACTATCTCAAACGAACCTGCAATTTTAGCTTATGAGACAGAACCTCAAGGAGAAGCGATTTGTTGGAAAAATGATTCTGAAAATGGGTATTATACTCTTAGTGAAGAAAAAGTTACTTTTAATGATATTACCTTTAACTTTCCTGCGCAGTTATATTATTACCCAAGAAAATCAAATGTTACTGGTATTGAAAAAAAAAGGACTCCCAATAGATTTATTCTTAAACAAAATTATCCGAATCCCTTTAATCCCACTACAACTATTAGTTATCAATTGCTTGAAGATCAAGAAGTAAGTTTAACAGTCTATAATAATCAGGGTAAGGTGATTTCTGTATTAGTTGACAAAAAACAAAATTCCGGTATTTATAATAGTGTTTTTGATGCTAAGGATTTACCAAGCGGAATTTATTATTATAAGTTAATTCTTCAGAATTATTCGAACACAAAAAAAATGCTTTTACTTAAATAACTAATTTTATGACTGAATCAAATAATAAAATTGAAATAATAACTCTTGGTTGTTCCAAAAATGTGGTTGACTCTGAAAGATTGTCCGCGCAGTTAATTGCAAATAATTTTGAGATTACTGAAGATTCTAATGATTCTGATAGCATCATTATTAATACCTGTGGTTTTATTGACGCTGCGAAGGAAGAATCAATAGACACTATTTTACAAACTGTTGAATTAAAGAGACAAGGTAAAATAAAAAAAGTAGTTGTTGTAGGTTGTTTGTCAGAAAGATTTAAAGATGAGCTCCGTGAGGAAATCCCGGAAGTAGATGTTTTTTTTGGAACAGAAGATTATGAGGGAATAGTAAAAGAATTCGGTGGCGACCTGAAAAAAGAACTCCTTGGTGAAAGAGAACTATCTACTCCTAAACATTATGCTTATCTAAAAATTTCCGAAGGTTGCGATAATCCTTGCTCATTTTGTGCAATCCCATTAATGAGAGGAAAACATAAATCCAGACCTCTAGAAAAACTTATATCGGAAGCAAAAAATCTTGCACATAAAGGTGTTAAAGAAATAATTATTATTGGTCAGGATACCACTGACTATGGCAAGGATCTCTACGGGAAAAGAAATTTAGCACAACTTTTAAATCATCTATCGCAAATTGATGGTATTGAATGGATTAGATTACTCTATGCTTACCCATCTCATTTTCCGGAAGATGTAATTGATGAAATTGCATCCAATCCAAAAGTTTGTAAATATATTGATATACCGCTTCAACATATTTCTGATAATGTTTTAAAATCGATGAGAAGAGGTATTACGAAGAGAACCACAATTGAATTACTAAATAAACTAAAAAATAGGATTCCAAACCTTACACTGAGAACTACATTTATTATTGGATATCCTAACGAAACCGAATTAGATTATTCTGAACTAAAAGAATTTATTAAAGAAATTAATTTTGACAAAGTTGGTGTTTTTGATTATTCTATTGAAGAAAATACTCCAAGTTTTATTTTAGGTGATTCGGTTTCAAAGCAAGTTAAAGAGAAGCGAAAAGATGATTTAATGGAAATTCAAAAAGAAATTTCCTATAAAAAAAATCAGCAGCTAGTTGGAAAAACCGTAAGGGTAATAATAGACGATATTGAAGGTGATTATTTTGTTGGCAGAACCGAAAGAGATGCTCCGGAAGTTGACGGTGAAGTTTTGATTAGGGCAGAAAATGAGTTACTAAAAATAGGCGCATTTTATGATGTTGAAATTATTGATTGTAATGAGTATGATATATATGGCAAATTGAATTATCAGAAGGGCAATATAAAATGAAAATATTTATAATCTTACTTTTTGTTTCGGTATCCTTGTTGGCACAGGTAGAATATTCTGGTGAAGGGCCCAAAAGCCAATATTTACCAAAGTTTTTTATTGATATGGCTAGTTATGAAAGTCAAGATTCTGGGAAATCTAAAATGGATGTTTTCATAAAAGTACCTTATTCGAACATACAATTTTTAAAAACAGACAATGGATACCGGGCAAAGTATTCCATAACCGTTTCTCTGTATGACGAGGATGACGACATCTTAAAATTAGAAAAACTCTGGAATGAAAAAGTTGAAACAAAAAGTTTTAAACAAACTTCATCTGCTAAAAATTTTAATGTTAGTTATAAATCATTTGTTGTAGATCCGGGGAAATACAAGTTTACTTGCAAATTGGAAGATGTAAATTCGAGAAAGTTTTCCGTATATGAGCAAATTATTAATGTTAGTGAATATGATGATTCAATTGGAGTTAGCGGCATTGTGTTAGTTTCAGAATTTATTGAAACAAACGATGGTACAAAAATTATCCCAAACATTTCAAATCGAGTGACATCAAGAGATAGTTCAATATCATTTTTTTACGAAATTTATTCTGACGAAACCAGACAGGTGGATGTTTCGTATGCTATAATTAGAAATGACGGCGAAGCTCTATACTCAAAAGAAAATACGTTTCGACTGGAAAAGGGCAAGAACGAAATAAATGAGACTTTAGATAATATTGTATTTAACTTGGGTGATTATAAGTTAGAGGTAAAATTATTGGATGAAGATTTTAAAATGATTAAAGGTAGCGGGAAGTTATTTTCATCTAAAATTTTTGGATTCCCGCCGTCAATTAGTGATTTAGATTTAGCTGTTAAACAAATGCAGTATATTGCCACACCAGATGAAATAGACGTTATACAAGACCAGGAAGTATATACCGAAAAATTGAAAAGATATCTTGTTTTTTGGAAGAAATTGGATCCATCACCAAATACAATAGAAAATGAAACCTTGAACGAATATTACAGAAGAATAGAATATGCCAATGCTAGTTTTAAAGGATATTTTAAAGGTTGGAGAAGTGATATGGGTATGGTCTATGTTACCTTAGGAGCACCTGACCAGGTTACTAGGAGACCGTACGAAATGGATTCAAAACCTTATGAGGTTTGGAGTTATTATGTCATAAATAGAAGTTTTGTTTTTGTTGATCAAACAAATTTTGGTGATTATAGATTACAAAATCCAGCCTATGGAGACTGGTTTAGGTACCGCCCATAATAAATTAAGATGGTATTAACTGTAACATTAAATCCACTGCTTGAAAAGAAATTATTTTTTCGCAATCCGGTAACGAACGATAATAGAGCCTACAAACAAGAGTTGTTTTGTGGCGGTAAAGGGATAAATGTAAGCCGTCAATTAAATTTACTTGGAATAAAAAACCACGCAATGACTTTTTTGGGAGGCCCAAATGGCAAAAAAATCAGGTCCCTTCTTGAATATGAAAAAATTAGCTTTAGTGCGGTAAATACTAAAAGTGAATCGAGAGAGGCCACTATTGTTTTGGATGAAGTTCAATCTAAATTGACAACTTACTTCGGAACAAATTCAAATATATCCACAGATGAAATTAATTCATTTCTTAGCAAATTGGAAAAATCGATTATTAACTCATCAATTGTTGTATTTTCCGGAAGTGTCCCTTGTGAAGAAGCCTCGGTTATTTTAGAAAAAGGTATTGAACTTTGCCATAAATATGATAAAATATCAATAATAGATACCTATGGAAGTTTTTTAGAAAATATTATTAAATTGGGTCCAACTGTTATTCATAATAATCTTTCAGAGATTAATGCATCCCTTAGACAAAAAACCAATACTGAAGATGAAATAGAAAATGTGTTAGATTTTCTTTATGATAATAATGTAAAGTTATCGTTTTTAACTTCAGGCAAAAGTGATACTTATGCTGCAAAATCTGATTTTCATTATAAAATTTCAAATCCTGAAATAATTGAAAAAAGTCCTACGGGAAGCGGAGATGCATTTGTTGCGGGCATTGTTTATGGACTTGAAAAATCGCTTGTATTTTCAGATTTTACAATACTTGCTTCTTCTTTAGGTGCTCAAAATGCTTCTCAATGGGATGCATGTAATGTGAACTATGAAGATGCAAAAAAGCTGACATCTCAAGTAAAAATTGTAGAAATTGGTAAGAAAATAAAACTAATTGATGATTCGCCAACAATATAAATTTCCTCTCTTTTTTTTAATACTTATCTGCTCTCACAATTCCATTGCTCAAACATCAAATAACTTTTTCATAAATAGTGATAAATTGAACGAGCAAGTTTACATTGATTGTATATCGGCAAATATGTCTAAGGAATTTGCACAAATTAAAGATGAGTTAAAAAAAGAGTTAGTAAATAGAGGTTATCTAAATTTTGTTTTTAATAATTTCCAGATTGACTCAATTAAAGAAAAAAATGCATTAAACTATTATCTGGATGTAAATGAAGGAGAGCAATCATATATTGGAAAAATAAATACCACAACTAATGAAACTCTCGATAATCAATTTTTTCAGAAACACTTTTCGGATTTGGAGGGGGAGTTATTTTTTGAATCGAAATTAAATACTTTCATTGATGAATTGCTTATTAAACTGGAAAATAGGGGTTATCCTTTTGCAAAAATTAGTATAAATTCACTTTATTTTGATTCTTTGCAAAATGGAAATAGCGTTGTAGATGTTTACCTGCATGTTGAAACTGAAAAAGAAAGAAAAATTGATAACGTTGAAATAATTGGAAATACTAAAACCAGTGAAAAGGTAATTATTAATGCGGCGAGGCTAAAAAAAGGAGAAATCTATTCTCAAAAAAGAATTAATGATATTCCTTTAGAATTAAATAAACTAAGATTCTTTCATGATGTAAAAATTCCGAAGTATTTAGTTGATTCGGAAGAAAATGGTATTTTGCAAATAACAATAAAAGAGAAGAATACAAATTCCTTTGATGGGATAATAGGTTATGTTCCAGCCGCTAACTCCGGTGGTGATGGGTACTTTACAGGATTTGTTAATATAAGTTTACGTAATTTGTTTGGTTCAGGTAGAGGAGCATCAATCAAGTGGGAACAAGAAAATTCATTAACTCAAGAACTTGAGCTAAAATATTTGGAACCTTGGATATTTAATTATCCGTTAAACTTAAACGTACAATTCTTCCAAAGAAAACAGGATAGCAGTTATGTTAAAAGATTATTTGGCGGAAGTCTTGAATTTTTGGCAACAAATGATATTTCAGCCGCAGTAATTGTTGAAACTGAATCTATTATACCTTCATTAAATAGCGCTAATTTAGGAATTTTAAACTCCACATCCCTTAATACAGGAATTCAATTAAAAATTGATAGTAGAGATAATATTTACTCTCCACAAAGCGGTTTCATTTTTACTTCTACATATAAATATAGATTGAGAAGTGTTGATGAAAATGAAAATTTACCAAGCAATATTTCAAACAGAGATTTGGAATATCATAATTATGAACTAGATTTCGGAATATTTTATTCTCTAGTTAAAGATCAGGTATTTGCAATAGGAGTACATGCTAAAGAAGTAATAAGCGACTATTATGATTTAAGCGATCTATTTCATTTAGGAGGTACCAATACTTTAAGAGGTTATAGAGAAAGACAATTTGTCGGCAATAGAATTATTTGGTCGAATTTAGAATATAGATTTCTTCTCTCAAATTCGTCATTCTTATTTACATTTTTTGATGGTGGGTATTATTTAGTGAATGCAGATAAAAATAATAATATAAAACGAAAATCCGATTTTAAAAATGGATACGGACTTGGAATTAGCTTAGACACGGCACTTGGAATAATGAAGGTTAGTTATGCTTTTGCAGAAGGAACATCTATTTCGAACGGACTTATACATTTTGGATTATTAAACGATTTTTAGAATGAATAAATTATTTTCTATTATTGAGATTTCGAGACCGGTAAATGTATTAATAACTTGTGCTGTAGTTTCTGTTTCTATTTTAATTTGTAGTAGTTCATCTTTTTTAACAATTAATATACTCTTAGCTATATTATCAGCAGCACTAGTTACCGGTGCAGGTAACGTTATTAATGATATTTATGATATAGAAATTGACAGGATAAATAAACCTAATAGGCCGCTTCCATCGGGCAGAATAAGTGAGATAGAAGCAATAGTTCTATTCGTCTTATTTTCTTTTTTCTCACTGATAATTGCCTATTTTATTTCCATACCTGCACTTGTTTTAGTATTAATTACACTTGTAATTTTATTTTTGTATTCATTCTTAATTAAAGCAATTCCTCTTGCTGGTAACGCAATTGTTGCATTATGTACCGGACTTGCATTTATATTTGGTGGTGTAGTTACACAAAATGTGGGCACAGCTATTATTCCGGCAATTTTTGCTTTTCAAATTAATTTAGTTAGAGAAATACTTAAAGATATTGAAGATATTAAAGGTGATACAAAATATAATATGAAAACCTTTCCAATAAAATTTGGCCTAACAAAAACGAAAGTATTGGCTAACGGATTTACAATTTTATTAATTTTTACAACATTTTATCCTTTTATTGCCAGATTGTATAAAATAGAATATTTTTTCACAGTTTTATTTTTTGTTAATCTGCCATTAATCTTTTTTTTAAAGGAGTTCAATAAAACTAATTTTATAAATCTTTTACCAAAATTAAGTTTGCTGCTAAAACTAGTAATGGTCACCGGACTAATTTCAATTTATGTAGGTCTTGTTTGAATAAATTAAAAAAATTTGATAGTAAATTTTATGATGAATCTATCATTAGAATTGCCGGTATTGATGAAGCCGGAAGAGGTCCTCTGGCAGGCCCTGTTGTTGCAGCTGCAGTTATATTTGATAGAAATAAATTTATTGAAGGAGTGAATGATTCGAAAAAAATAAGCGAAAAACTCAGAGAGGAACTTTCATTTAAAATAAAAGAAAATGCTTTTGACTATTCATATGGGATAATTGATCAAAATACTATTGATGAAATCAACATTTTACAATCTACCCTTAAAGCAATGAGCATTGCGGCTAATGGTCTTAAAAATTACCCTGATTTAATTCTGATAGACGGAAATAAATCATTTGTGTCAAAAATTACGACAAAGACAATTATTAGAGGAGATTCCTTATCTTTCTCAATAGCAGCAGCTTCAATATTAGCAAAAGTAAAACGTGACAAAATTATGAAAGAATTATCGACTATTTATCCGCAATATGGCTGGGAAAGAAACAAAGGATATGGAACAAAGGAACATATAAAGGCAATTAAAGAATTTGGATTAACAGAACATCATAGAAAATCGTTTCTTAGAAAAATATTATATAATGAAGTTCAAGAAAAAATAATTTAATTTCGTAAATGAATAAAAAAGAGTTTGGTGATAAAGGCGAAGATATAGCGGTAGATTTTTTAAAATCGAATAGCTATGATATTGTAGAAAGAAACTATCGTTTTGGTCATGGTGAAATTGATATTATTGCTAAAAGAAATAATGTTCTAATTTTTATTGAGGTGAAAACTAGAAAAAATTTAGAATTTGGTCCACCTGAATTAGCGGTAACAAAAGGAAAGCAGCGACAAATAAGAAAAATTGCTCAAGCTTATTTAATAGAAAAGAAAATTGAAGATACGGATTGCAGAGTAGATGTTATTGCTATATTATTAAAAAAAAATCTTCCTCCTGAAATAAACCACATTGAAAACGCTTTTTAGTATATTTAAACGTGAGTTTTAATAATCTTAAATTCAAGAAATTAGAATTGTAAAAACTGAATGGACCTCCCTAAACAAATACAAAAAAGATACCTTAATCTTTCTGAGCGTTTTTATAATTTTTTCTCAACAATAACCGGATTAACTCTATTTAATTGGGAAATTCTTAAGCAGCTTTTTATTCCCCCTTATGAAATTGAGGAAATAAAAAAACATATGAATGAATTGGGTGTAAAAACCTTTCCCATTGTAAGTGTTACTGGTTTTGTAATTGGATTAGTAATTGTAATGCAAAGCGAACCTGTATTTATAAGGTTTGGGGCATCTGATTATCTCCCTGGTGCAACAGCCATTTCAATTGTTAGGGAATTGGCTCCTGTAATAACCGCACTAATTTTTGCTGGTAGGGTAAGTTCCGGTATTGGTGCAGAGTTAGGTTCGATGAGAGTTACCGAACAAATTGATGCAATGGAAGTGTCTGCAATAAATCCGTTTAATTATTTAGTAATATCTAGAGTTGTTGCTACAACAATGATTTTACCAATTCTTACCGTTTACGTTATATTTTTATCTATTATGGGTGGATTTGTTGCTTTAACAATTTCTCAGGGTATGAATTTTGAATATTATAAAAATGCTGTTGTAACCAGTATAACTTTTGGCGATCTTATTCCGAGTATTGCTAAGACTTTTGTATTCGGTTATATAGTTGGAATTGTAGGTTGTTATAAGGGATACATTGCAGATGGAGGAACGGAAGGAGTAGGACGAGCCTCTACAACTGCCGTTGTTTTAGCTTCGCTAATAATTTTACTTTTCGATACTGTTTTAGTTAAAATTTCGCTGATGATATGGCCCCAGTAGAATTAATAAAAATTGAAAACTTAAGTAAAAGCTTTGGTGATAAAATCATATTGGATAATATTTCACTTAACGTAATGCAGGGCGAAAACCTTGTTGTGTTCGGACAAAGTGGAACAGGGAAAAGTGTATTATTAAAATGTATTATTGGACTTCTCAAGCCTGATAATGGAAAAATTTTTATAAAAGAAACGGATGTCACTAATCTAAATCAGAAACAGTTAAACAAGCTTAGAAAACATACTAGTTTTCTGTTTCAGGGTGCAGCACTTTATGATTCAATGACAGTAAGAGAAAATTTAGAATTTCCTCTAAAAAGAAATATGGAAATTTCTGATGAAGATGCATATGAAAAAGTTTTGCACACTCTGGATTTAGTATCATTAAAAGAAGCTGTGGATAAAATGCCGTCTGAACTTTCCGGTGGAATGAAAAAAAGAATTGGCTTAGCCAGATCTATTATTACCGATCCGGAAATTATGTTTTATGATGAACCGACTACCGGATTAGATCCGATTTCATCTAAGGAAATATCAGAATTAATTCTGGACTTACAAAATCAACTAAAAATGACATCAATTGTTGTTACTCATGATTTAAATTGTGCAAATATTATTTCTGATAGAATAATCTTCCTAAAAGATGGAAAAATAGCATATAAAGGAAAGATTGAAGAACTATCATTATCTGAGGATAAGTTTCTTAAAAACTTTTTTAGTAATCAAATAATTCATTGATATGAGGAATGAAATGTTAAAGCATTTAGAGGGTGCAAAATTAGGAATTTTTATTTTTTTGGGTACAGTTTTGTTGGTCCTTGCAATATTTTTAGTAGGAGGAAAGGATTCCCTTTTTAATGATAACATATATATAAAATCATACTTTGATAATGTGGAAGGCCTAAGAACGGGTGCTGCCGTAAGATTGAACGGATTGAATGTAGGAAGTGTAAGTGATGTTAGATTGATGGAAATGAATCAATATAGAGTTGAAGTGACAATGAGAATAAAACGTGATGTTCAAGAATTTATGAGACTAGATAGCGAAGCATCTATAGAAACTGAAGGAATTATTGGAAGTAAAATAGTCGTTATTTCACCAGGTTCAAAAGGAAATGCTGTGATTAAAGATGGTGGAGTAATTATGTCCAAAGCCGCGGTTAATATGACACAAATTATTGCTGAAACCCAAGATATTATGACATATATGAAGGATCTTACCAGAGAATTCTCCGAAGTATTAGGAAAGGTAAACCGTGGTGAAGGAACAATGGGGAAATTGGTGAATGATGATGAGCTATATTTTGAAGCTGTAAATATTGTTCAATCTGCCGACACTGCATTAAATATTATGGTCGGACGATTAGAAAAGATGAGCGGATTTATAATAGGGTTGGGGACAAGTGTTGAATCTATTGTCGGAAATGTTGATAGTGCAGCGCTTGACTTAAGAAGTTTAATCTCAACGATTGAAAGAGGTGAAGGAGCTTTGGGAGCTCTAATTTCAGATGAAAGTGTTTATGATTCGATAAAAACGGTTGTACGTAATTTAACGCAAACAACATATGCCGCAAGGTTAGGAACAGAAGCTTTTGCTGAAAACATGGAAGCGTTGAAACACAATTGGTTATTTAAGAAATATTTTGAAGAAAGAGGATATTGGTCAAGAACAGATTATGAAAAAAGAATTAATGATCAGCTAAGAGAGATTGAAAGAGCAAAAGTAGAAATAGACCAAAAAATAAAAGAATTAAAAGAACTTGAAAAAGAAGTATCAAAATAATTTATAAAGTCTATATCAAAGTTGATCCCGCAAATTATTTTTTTCTAATTTTATAGCATATTACTTTGTAGTTAAAATTATTATCTTTCCGAATTCTATTTCAAATTTTCAGGACAAAAAATCCAAAATTTTGCAAAAAAGTACAAAAAATAAAATAATTATTAAAGGTGCTCGAGAGCATAACCTTAAGAATATCAGTTTAGAAATTCCTAAAAATAAACTTATTGTTTTTACCGGAGTTAGCGGAAGTGGAAAATCTTCATTAGTGTTTGATACAATTTATGCTGAAGGTCAAAGGCGATTTGTTGAAAGTTTATCTTCATACGCTCGTCAATTTCTAGAAAGAATGAATAAACCTGAAGTTGATTTTATTTACGGAATTTCTCCTGCTGTAGCAATTGAACAGAAAAAAAGCGCAAGAAATCCAAGATCTACAGTTGGCACATCCACTGAAATTTATGATTATTTCAGATTACTTTTTGCGAGAATCGGAATTACATATTGTTTTGATTGTGGCAATATAGTCAAGAAAGATTCTGTTAAATCAATATCAGATTGGTTAGAAGAAAAAGAAGACGGTAAAAAATATTTACTGGGATTTCCAATTCATAAACATGAGGGTAGGAAAGTAGCTGAAGAAATAAGTTTATTAATTAAGAAGGGTTTCCATAGAGTATTTTATAAAAAAAATATTATTGACCTTAATACGGCAGAAAAATTACCGAGAAGTAAAGAAGGTTTATATGTAATAATTGAACGGCTCAAAGTAAAAAAAGGGAGAGTAAGAGAATCTTTAGCAGACTCCCTTGAAGTTACATTTAAGGAAGGTGAAGGCAGGCTTGTATTAATTGATCCGGAAACTGGATCTGTAAATCATTTCAATAACTCTTATGAGTGTTGCGGAATTAAATACAATGAACCTGAGCCAAGATTTTTTTCTTTCAATAATCCGTTTGGTGCATGCCCTGTTTGTCAAGGTTTTGGAAAGACTATTGGATATGATATGGAAAGAGTTGTTCCAAACGATAACCTTACAATCCTGGAAGGTGCAATTGCACCCTGGAGAACTCAAAAATTTAGCAAACATTTAAGAGATTTAATTCGTCTTTCAAAAGAGAATAAAATTCCAATCGACGTTCCTTACAAAGATTTAAGTGAAGCCGAACAAAATAAAATTTTGAGAGGCTTTGACAAATTTATTGGGATAGATAAGTTTTTTAAAAAGCTTGAACAAAAAACATATAAGATGCACATTCGAATTTTACTTAGTAAATATAGAGGATACACAACATGTGCAGCTTGTAAAGGTTCAAGACTCAGAAGAGAATCAATGCAAGTAAAAATAAATTTTAAATCGGTATTTGATTTGGTCCAACTTCCAATTGATAAGTTGTATGAGTTCTTTTCTAATCTGCAGTTATCTGAATATGAATTAGAAATTGCAACTAGCATATTAAAAGAAATTAATAAACGATTAAAATTTTTGAATGATGTTGGATTGGGTTACTTAAGCCTGGATAGATTAAGCAGTACACTTTCCGGAGGTGAAACCCAACGGATAAATTTGGCAACATCGCTTGGATCTGCTTTGATAGGAACGCTATACGTTTTAGACGAACCAAGTATAGGATTACATCCAAGAGATAATGGGAAGTTAATAAGTATTCTAAAATCATTACGAGATATTGGGAATACGGTTTTGGTGGTTGAGCATGATAGCGAGATGATGGAACATGCTGATTTTATTTATGATATTGGGCCTAAGGCGGGCATAAATGGCGGAGAGATAATTTCAATAGGAACGTATTCGGAGATATTAAAAAATACTAAATCTTTAACTGGCCAATACTTATCCGGTAATAAAAAAATTCCCGTTCCCGAATTAAGACTCGTAAATGGTTCAGCCAATATAATTATAAAAGGTGCAAGGGAACATAATCTAAAAAATATAGATGTTGAAATTCCATTAAGAAAATTTGTTGCAATAACCGGGGTTAGCGGTTCAGGAAAATCTACCTTAGTTCACGATATTTTATATGGCGGTATTGCAAAAATGTTAGGTAAACCTGCAAAGAATATTGGGAAATATGATTCTATAGAAGGAATACTTACAATTGAAGAGGTTGAAATTGTTGATCAATCACCAATTGGAAAATCACCAAGATCAAATCCTATAAGCTATGTGAAAGGGTATGAAATTATCCGTGAAATTTTTGCTTCAACTCCGCAAGCTAGAATTAGAGGATATAAGCCTGGATATTTTTCTTTTAATGTAGATGGCGGCAGGTGCCAAACTTGTCAGGGAGAAGGTTTTGTTAAAGTAGAAATGCAATTTTTAGCTGATCTATATTTGGAATGCGATGATTGTAAGGGTACCCGGTTTAAGAAAGAACTGCGAGAAGTAACATATAAAGGGAAAAACATAGTTGACGTCTTAAATTTTACTGTAACTGAAGCAGTAGAATTTTTTGAAGGCCACAATAGAATATTGAATTATTTAAAAGTTCTAGAAGATGTTGGTATGGGGTATATTCATTTAGGTCAGCCGTCCAATACTCTTTCCGGTGGTGAAGCACAACGTATTAAATTAGCAAAACATTTAATTTCTCAAAGAAAAAATAAACATACATTATTTATTTTTGATGAACCTACTACAGGACTGCATTTTGATGATATTAATAAATTGCTAAACTGCTTCAACATTTTAGTTGAGAAAAATAACTCACTAGTAATAATTGAACATAATCTGGATGTTATAAAATGTGCTGATTATGTTATCGACCTTGGGCCAGATGCCGGAAACAATGGCGGTGAAATAGTTGCTATTGGTACACCGGAGGAAATTGTTAAAAATGAAAAGTCACTAACTGGTAAATATCTTAAACCTTACCTTAATTAAAGAATATTTAATTTCTCTTCTTTCCCGTCAGTATAAGTTATTCTTATAGTCATCAAATTTTTCATCTCTTTTTCAAATAAAATTAAATTAAGTCCAACATTTAAATCTTCATATTTTCTTGTGGTGGCATATTCTTTATTAATAAAATCGATTGATATTTTCTGTTTTGTAGATGATGTAATACATAAAAATGAGTTTAATGCACTTTTTTTGAAAAGAATTGGTCTTGTATTTATATGAGAGGATTTTTTTATTTTTTCAAGATAAGGTACCATTAAAGTTAACGGTTCAGAAAGTTTATTATTATTCCATAACCTATCAACAAGACTAATACTATAGCGGTACATTAATTTCGAAGGTCGACCAAATTTAAGTTTTACTTTATTTTTATTTATAGAGGTTAATTTTATTGGTTTTATTCCGTCTAATAATAAAGCATAACCTCTATAATTTTTTGTTGATAAATTATTTTCGCTTGACCAACTAATCATAAATTCGTCATTAGATATTTTATTTAATTTACAATTAAGGTCCGGATAATTTTGTGAAATCAATTTTTCTTTCCAGGGCATGTTGGTTGGAAATGCCAAAGTATTAAAGTAATCTTTATCAATGGATGAGATATTTTCGTATCTAAAAAATGAAATACCGGCTGCCCCAATATTTCTGGAGATTTCTATCATTTTATTTACTTCTGGTTCAACGCTTTTTTTGTAAGCGGCCAAACCTAGAATGATATTTTTATTATTAGATTTATTAACCCAATCTTTTGCCAAAACTTCAAATTTAGGATTTTTCTCAATATCCCAATAGATCTGCGGTGCAAGATAATCAACAAGTTCTTCATTAAGCCACGTTTCGGTATCTTGAAAAACAGATGAATAACCTTCCCATCCGTTTGCTCCTTTTAAATTTTTGCGTATACCAATTGGAGTGGCACCTATTTTAAGTAATGGATTTTTTGGTTTTACCTTCTTATTAAATTTTCTAAGAATAGTTGTAAGATTATTTCTTCTCCAATCTTCAAGTGAAATATTTAAGCCATATTTTTCAAAATGCTTTTCATCCTCAAAATTTTTATTTGGATATCGGAAAAAATCCAGGTGAATGCCATCCACATCATAATTGTTGCTTATTTCATATAAAATATCTACCAGGTAGTCTTGCGCTCTATAATATCCCGGGTTTAACCAGTAGGAAAGATTTCCATTTTCATCCATAACTCTTACAGTCCAATCAGGATGAGCATTTCTGATATGCTTTGGGTGTTTTAAAAATGTTTCGTTGGAACCGGAAAAACATCTTATCATATTTACCCATGCATGAACTTCTAAATTGAATTCTTTGCCTAATTCAATCGCATATTTTAAAGGATCATAAGATGTTGGAACTCCTGTTGTTCCTGTTAGGTATGGAGAAAATGGTTCAATTTTCGAATTGTATAATACAGTTCCGTTACTTCTTACCTGAAAATAAACTGTATTTAATTTTTTCTCTTTTAGGTTTTTAAAAATATTTCTGAGTGATTCCTTTTGAACTTTTTCATCCAATGTATTTGGAGGCCAATCTAATTTATAGTTGGTAGTTAACCAAACAGCTCTGGTTTCTCGATACTCTTGCGCTGATATAATAGTAGAAATAAAACATAAAATGGAAACAAAGTAGATTATGAAAGTTTTCATTTCTAGAAGTGTGTTAGGGTTTGGTTTATCGATTTTGTAACTAATTTATTTGAGGCAGTAACATCAGTAATAATTTCACCAACATTTTTCACCAAAACAAATTGAATTTCGTTACCCCTATTTTTTTTATCTCTAAGCATTATTTTATGTAAGGAGCGGTTATCAACAAAATTCAGTTTTATTTTTTTACTGAAGATATTCATTAATGTTAAATAACTATTTAACTTGTCCAAATTTATTATCTGTAAATAATATGATAAATAAATTGAGCAAGTAATGCCAACAATTACAGCTTGACCATGTTTTAACTTATGCTGCTGTTGAACTTCAAAAGCATGCGCAAATGTATGTCCTAGATTTAGTACCTTTCTAACCCCGGTTTCTTTTTCATCGAACTCAACAACACCGCCCTTAAATTTTATCGATTCTTTTATTACTCTCTCAATAGTTTTTGGTTCATTGTTTAAAACATTTTCAACATTTTTTGCAACGAAATTAAAAAATCTATTATCTATCAGAAAGCAATACTTAATGATTTCCCCTAATCCGCATAACATTTCATCCTTTGCCAGAGTGTTGAAGAAGGTGATATCAATAACTACGAGCTCAGGTTGGTAGAATGTTCCAATAACATTTTTGGTATTGTTAAAATTAATTCCTGTTTTGCCGCCGACAGAACTATCCACTGAAGCAAGAAGAGTTGTAGGAATCTGAATATATTTAATTCCGCGCATAAATGTTGAAGCTGCAAAACCGGCGATATCTCCAATTATACCGCCACCAATAGCAACAATTACCGAATCTCTCCCGAAATTATTTTCTATTAATACTTTTTGGATTTTTTTAATCGAATCAAAAGATTTATTTTTTTCGGACGAAATTATTGATACAGTTTTAAATTGATCTTTGGATTTTTTAAAAGTAGTGTTAATTAATTTTCCAAAATGATATTTAACCTTGCTATCAATAACTAAAAGTATTTTCCCTTGTATATTTTCCTTTTCCATTATTTTTGGGAGTCGATGGAAAATATCGGATCCTAGGTAAACGTTATACTCTTTTTGCGGTATGTCTATTCTTATTTTCTTCAATTATAATTCTATTTATTATTTTTGCCAATTTATCTACAGTAATACCAATGGGAGAGTTATCGACATCAAAAATTAAATTTGCTCTGTTGTAATAACATTCTCTTTCACTTAACATAGATTTTATTTTTTCTATAAATGCTTCTTTACTATTCTCTGCAAGTACAAATTCTTTAAATAATGGGCGATCAGTTTTCCTTTTTAATCTTGTATAAATAATTTCCGGTTCAACTCTTAAATAAACTAGTTTTCCATGATTTGTAATAAATTTAACATTTTCATTGTTTACTATTGTACCACCGCCCAATGAAATTATAATATTCTTGCCACCGGACAATTGTTTTAGTTTTTTTGTTTCAATTTCTCTGAAATAAGGTTCTCCCTTTGATTCAAAAATTTCAGTTACTTTTTTACCTTCATCTATTTCTAATTCTTTGTCTAAATCATAAAAATTCCATCCAAGAACGTTTGCCAGAATTTTCCCTAGTGTAGTTTTACCACTAGTCATAAAACCGGTTAAGTATATTCGTTCTAACATAAATTGGGGAAAATTAACAGCAAATATAGTTAATTGAATATTAAAAATTTGATTTATGATAAAAGGAATTGTCGTAAAATATTAAACCGGTAGAAGGCCTAACTAAACGTATTTGTTAAATTAAAAATGAAAAGCCGCTCCAATTCTAAATGTGATTCCATCTAAATTTATTTTTGAGGCAATATTTTCTTGAGTGACATTGTAAAAACTACCTTCGTAATTTACCCTATCTGAGCTGTATTTATTTACTACCTTAAAATCCGGATCTCTAAATCTTACCTCACCTCTAGCAGACAAATTATCAAAAATCAGATAATCCATGCCTACATTTACATGAATTCCAAATCCAGTATCGCTATCTACATCATCAAATTTAATGTCACCGAATTCCCTTGTTCTTTTACCAAAATAAATACCAAATCCTCCACCCATGTAAAATTTAAAGTCTTCAGTTGAAAAGGGAAGAAAATAATATGCTGAAAACTCCAGGGGATATAATTCGTATCCATCTCTAACAACAAAGAGTCTTGATGGTAAGTTCCTTCCTTTTTCACTTGCTTTCATGTATTCAAAACTCATACCCAATATAATGGGTTCCGAAAGTCTGTATCTAAGTTCAACAGAATAACTATGAATATCCTCAATGCCAAAAAAATTATTTTGATCTAACACATTTGGAGCATCAGGGGATAAGAAAATTTTAGCAGTAGTATTAAAACTGAAGCTTGTTGAAAACGCAAATTTATTTCCATCATACTGCCCAAATGTTTCACTGCTTATTAGCAAAAATACAAGGAAATATGTTTTTAGTATATTCATAATTGGATATGATAATAGCTAAAAATATACTTTTGAAAAAGAGAAAAATTTGGTTGAATTTATTTAAGCAGTAATTGCCAGGTACTAAGAAAAGTACCTGGCAAAAAAAATTATCTATAAAACATATGTCTGTTATCTTCTATAGCAGCATTTTCTTTTAAAGATGCTATCCAATCTGTATAAACAGTATTACGTTTTTGAGTTAGCAAATTATCCCGTAAAGAATTTTTTTGAATTGAAAATAATGTAGAATCTATTTCTGATCTATGCGTCACTTTTAACAAGTAGCATCCACGATTTGATTTAACCGGATCAGTTATAGAATTTAGTTCTGCTTCTAGTGCAGCTTGAGCAAAAGCAAAATCAAGTCCAACACCGGGAATACTTCCACTTGCTTTAAAATTTTTAGCGGTTGAAACTCTTGCTTTATCGTATACAGAAGTGGCAAGATTTAAGTCGCCGCTTGCAGATATTTTTTCTCTAATTTCTTGTGTTATAGAATTAGCTCTTGCTAATTTTTGTTCTCTTAAAAACTTTGATTTTATGTTTGCAGAAACTTCCTCAAATGGTTTTATACCTTCATCAATAATTTCCGAAACCGTAGCAACAACGTAACCGGCAGGAACCTTAAATGCTGAACTCACTTCATTCAAATCGCTGTCAAAAGCAAATCTTAATAAAGCATTATTAGCACCTAATCCGGGAATTACTCTTGTATCTTCTGTAAATGATGATGATTCCTGTATAGGATAGGTTAATAATTCTGCTTCTGATGTAAAATCATTTTTTTCTGCAACATAAGAAAAATCACCAGCATTATTAAATGCTCTATCTAAAGTAGTTGCCGACGCTTTTATTTCATTAACAATTTTTTCTACAACATATTTTTTTTTGCTTTTTCCAGTTACTTTAATAATGTGATAACCAAATTGAGTTTTTATCGGTTTTTGAATTTTCCCAATTTGTCCCTTAAAAGAAGCATTTTCAAATTCTTTAACCATTTGACCTTTTCCAAACCAACCTAAATCGCCACCTTTGCTGGCACTTCCATCCTGTGATTTTTCCTTTGCTAATTCTTCAAAATCGGCACCATCCATCAATTCTTTATAAATAGCATCTATATTTTCTCTTGCTGCTTTTTCATCGGTACCTGTCTTAATTAGAATATGTGAAGCTCTAGCAATTGTTTTATTACTATTCAAAATATCTTGTAGTTTATAAACTATATATCCTTCATTTGATAATGCAGGGCCAATAATATCTCCGGCTTTTCCATTGCTTATTAAATCTCCTGCTTCTACAGAAAGTAAACTTAATGTTGTAGTATCAACTGAATATGGTTTATCAGAATAGATTTCAACATAAGTTTTAAATGAAGAAGTATCACCTTCAAGCTTGGTAACAATAGCTTCTAGATTTCTTTTTATTGATGAAGAATCATCCTTTGTAGCATCATTACTAAAGAGAACGTATTTAATTTTTCGTTGTGCTTCAATTTTAAATTCTTCAGGATTATCGCTGTAATAATTTTTTAAATCATTTTCAGTATACGTTACAGTACTATCAGCCATGGAATTAGCATCAACTAAAACATATTCAGCTGTCATTCTAACATTTTGTTCTATAAATCTTCTTCTTATATCTTCATCACTAACAATAACTGCAGCGTTTAAGAAACTTGCTAATTTCTGCTGAGTTAATTGTTGTCTTACTAGTTGTTCTGTTTGAACCATTGCTTGTTTATTATTCGGATCAAAAATTGCTTCATCGTAAGCAGCTCTATTAAAATTGCCGGTAGAATCAATGAAGTATTGGGTAATTATTTGAGGGGGATTTGGTCCTTGAATAGTATTAATAATTTCCTCATCAGTTACAATTATTCCTAATTCCTTAATTTTTTCATCCATTAATTGCTGAGAAATTAAACTTTCCCAAACCTGGTCCCTAAATCCATCCATTTGATTTTCAGGTATTTCTTGTCCGGTTTGAGAAACTTGTTGAGACCTATATTGCTCAACTATATTCGAAAATTCTTGATAAGTTATATCTCTACCGTTTATTGAGCCTACATTATTACTTCTTGTGGCAACTAAATCTGCAAGTTTTGAATCCGATAGAACCATAAATAGTATAAAAAGTCCACCAACTGCTACAATAAACCAGGGAGCCAAACTTCGCATCTTTCCCATCATTCCCATATCAAACAACTCCTATATTTCAAATTTTTGAAAATATCTAATTAATAAAGTTAGAAACACGTTATTTGAAAAGCAATATTTTAATTTAGAGAGTGATTTGAACAAAATAAGTAATTAATAAATCTGTTGAGGAAAAAGAATTTTATAGTTTGCAAGTATATTACTCCTTATGTAATTTTATAATAGAGTATCGTTATCTATCTTACTTAAACAATAATTGAGATTTCAAATGCTTTCATTTTTTAATTCATGGCTTCCATTTATTTATTTGTATGGTGTGGGTGGATTTTTCTTTTTTTTCGGCATGTTTTTGATTAAAAGAAGCGGTGCTGTAAACCTTTCAATAAAAAGACACCGTTATTGGTATAAAGTTTTAATCTTTGGATTCTTTTATTTTGTTGTACTTCACGCCTCATTTATAATTTTAGCACTTTATTGGTAAACTTTTATGGAAACTACATCCCAAGAATTACATCAAACTTTTCATAGTATCGGTTCTTCTACTGACTGGATAGTAATGGTTGTTTATTTTTTGGTAATTATGTTGTTCGGTAGCTACTTCGGAAGATATAACAGAAGTACAAAGGATTTCTTTTTTGGTGGAAGAAGATTTGCATGGTGGTTAATTGCATTTTCAATCGTTGCTACAGGTGTTGGAAGCCACAGTTTTGTAAAATATTCTGCGAAGGGTTTTGAACACGGCATATCATCTACAATGACATATATTAACGATTGGTTCTTTTTACCATTCTTCTTATTTGGCTGGCTTCCAATTATTGTTTATACAAAAATTCGTTCGATTCCGGAATACTTTGAAAAAAGATTTAGCCCTTCTGCACGATTTTTGGCAACAATTCTATTACTTTTTTATATGATTGGATATATAGGAATCGGATTCTTAACACTCGGCAAAGCAGTTTTACCATTATTACCGGAAAGTTTTAGTTTATTTGGTTCTGAGTTTCAAATTACACTAATGGGTGCTGTAATTGTAATTGCAATTATTACTGGTGCATACATAACATTTGGTGGACAAACAGCCGTAATTTTTACAGATCTATTACAGGGATTTATTTTATTGTTTGCGGGATTTTTATTATTCTTTTTAGGTATTTCATATATTGGTGGAATTGACGTTTTCTGGAATTTACTGCCTCTAGAATGGAAAATGCCGTTAGCAAAATTTAATGAACCATCCAGTTTTAATTTTGTAGGAATTTTTTGGCAGGATGGGGTTGCAGGCTCTATTGGATTTTTATTTATGAATATGGGTCTTATTATGAGATTTATGGCAACCAAAAGTGTTGATGAAGGAAGGAAAGCCGCTACATTTAATATTTTATTTATGCTGCCATTATCGGCCATTGTTGTTGGAAACGCAGGGTGGATTGGTAAAGCTCTCTCAGTTTCTAATCCGGAAATTGTTCCTCCAAACACATCTCCTGATCAAATTTTTGTTGTTGTGGCCAATATTGTTGCTTTGCCGGGGGTTTTTGGATTTATTATGGCAGCCCTCACGGCAGCATTAATGTCCACCGTTGATACTTTGATAAATGCAACGGCAGCTATTTATATAAACGATGTTTATAGACCTGCAAAAAAAATCTTTAAATCAAAAGTCTTAGCCAAAAAGAATAAAGATAAAAAAGAACTTGCCGCTGCCAGGTATTCATCAATTGCAATTACCGCACTTGGAGTTCTATCTGTTTTAGCATTTAAAAATTTTCCAACGGTATACGAAGCTCATGGATATTTTCACTCGACTCTTACACCACCATTAGTTGTTGCAATTTTTTTCGGTCTATTCTGGAAAAAATTTACACCAGCTGCAGTTATAGCAACTTTTGTGAGTGGTGTTGCATTAATGATTGTTGGACTTCACGATCCTAATGTAATTACTCCTTTTAATCACGGAATCCAAATGGATGCAAATCATCCCTATTCCTACATTCGTGCGCTATACAATACATTTGTTTGTATTGTGGTGGCAGTTTTAGTAACAATTACTACAAACAAGCAAAAGGAAATAGTTAATTCACTAAAATCTAATCCTCAAGGTAAATTATTAGTTTATTCATTATTAGGATTTTCTGTAATTATTTTTATGATCGTGCTATTTAATATTGTTCCTTTGTCCATTCAATTTTTCGGGATTGCAATAATGATGTTCAGTACATCAATTGTATCAACATATTTTATTAATTATAATCCTGAGGCACAAACTACAGGACTTACTGTTTGGTCGGTTTCGAAAGCTAAGGAGTATTTTAAAGGTGGTAAGGTAAATGAAGCCGAAGGTGAAACAATTAATGTAAACTGGAAATTGAAAGATGGGGAAGATGATATTGTAAACTTCTCTATTAAAGACATGGAATTGATGAAAGCTAATGTAGGTGATCTTGTTTACTTATGTGACTCCAGAAAATATTTAGGCGGATTGAAATCCATACATTCTGTATACGGTGAACCGCATGAAGAAAATGGGGTAGTTTATATTAATAATGAGGCTTTACTTAACGGTGTTTTTGAGAAGGGCAGAAATTTAACTGCTGAAAAGGAAATGTAATATTTACTCATTCTTTCTATCAATAATTTATTAGTTGAGTCCATTGTATTCATTGAACAGGAAATTAATTTCACCATACATAAAGAAAGAATAAAATTTTTTGTTTGATTTAAAAGGATAGAATTCGAAAAAAATCTTTTTATAAGCAAAATTTTATTTTATACGCTCATCATGCACTTCATCAAAAAAAAACTTAATTTTGGTCTACATTTTTTAAAAATTAAGTTTTATGGATTACAAAAAATATAATAACATTAAATTATCTCTTGGCATTGTTAAAGCCGTAGTTACATTCTTGCTAATTTTAGGATTTTTAGTTTTTGGTTTTAGTAATAATCTTTCTGATCTAATTTATCAAAAAACCGGTAATAATTATTTTGCTCTTCTAGCCTTTGTTTCTATTATTGGTGTTGCAATGTCCATTTTGTTTTTCCCTATAAATTTTTATACTGATTATTTACTGGAACATAAATTTAATCTTTCAAACCAGACCGTTTTTGTTTGGGCATGGGAAAACTTAAAAGCAACTCTTGTTGGATCAGTAATTGGAATTCCACTTTTATTATTATTCTATTTTATTTTGAATTATTACGGAAGCTTATGGTGGTTACCATTCTCAATTTTATTGTTTGTACTTAGTGTTGTTTTATCCAAAATAGTACCAATTATAATTTTACCATTATTTTATAAAGTTACACCAATAGAAGATGAAGATTTAAAAGAAAGAATATTGCGACTATCGAAAAATGTTAATCTAAAAGTTGATAATATTTTTCAATTTAATATGAGTAAAAATACGAAAAAAGCAAATGCTGCTTTTACAGGATTTGGAAAAACAAAAAAAATACTGCTTGGTGATACGCTAACTAAGGAGTTTTCAAATGATGAAATTGAGACGGTTATTGCCCACGAACTTGGTCACTATAAACACAAACATATTCTTATAAATATATTAGTCGGTACGGTAACAAGTTTTCTTACACTATTTTTGCTATCAATTCTGTATGAACTATCTTTAAGCTGGTTTGGGTTTAATTCAATAACAGATATTGCAGCACTACCTATTCTTAGTTTATGGGGAATGGTACTCGGAACAATACAAACACCGTTAACAAATATATTATCAAGAAAACATGAGTATCAGGCTGATGAATATGCTATTATTGAAACTGATAAAAAGGAAATTTTTATAAATACGTTAAATAAATTGACAGAGCAAAATTTGAGTGATAAAGATCCTCATCCATTTGTAGAATGGTTCTATTATAGTCACCCTTCGATAAAAAATAGAATCGCATATATCAATAAAATTTAAAACTGGTAGATAAAATATGGCAGTATCTAAAGATGATGTACGTAAAATTGCGGAGCTCGCTAGGCTTGAATTTACAGAAGCCGAGTTAGACGATCTAAATGTTGATATGAATAAAATTCTAGGTTATGTTGAAAAATTAAATGAACTTGACACAAAAAATGTGGAACCATTATCACACCCAATCGAAAATAGTAACGTTTTTAGAGAAGATAAGGTACAAGGTTCGGTAACTAGAGAAAATGCTTTAAAAAATGCACCTGATTCCAGTTCAGAACACTTCAAAGTCCCAAAAGTTATAAGTCAAAATAAATAATATTTTATTTTATGATTATTGGAATAATCCCGGCTCGTTTTGCTTCTACTCGATTATATGGGAAACCATTGGTTGATATAGGTGGAAAGCCAATGTTGCAGCATACTTATGAAAGTGCAAGAAAATCGAAATTACTATCTGATATTGTTATTGCTGTTGATGATGAAAGGGTTTATGATGTGGCTAAAAAATTTGGCGCTCAAGTTGAAATGACACCCAAGGAGCTGGAAACCGGTTCGGACAGAATTGCCTATGTTGCAAAAAAACTATCGACTGCTGAAATAATTGTAAATATTCAGGGGGATGAACCCTTTATTCCCGGACAAATGATTGATGAAACTATTGAACCGTTATTGTTCGATAAAGAGGTTTCAATCTCTACGCTTGCAAAAAGAATAACGAAAGAAGAAGAATTTATTTCGCCTTCCATCACAAAGGTCGTATTTGATTATAATAGCTACGCTCTTTACTTTTCCAGATCTCCAATACCATATGTAAGAGATGAAATTTCGAATAAGCAAAAATTACGTTTTGCAGATATTTATAAACATATTGGATTATATGTTTATAGAACCCCCAGTTTAATTAAATTTACATCTTTACGACCAACTGATTTGGAGCGTTACGAAAAACTTGAGCAACTACGTATGCTGGAAAATGGAATGAAGATAAAGGTAGTCGTTACAGAATCAGAAAGCATTTCTATTGATACACAAGATGATTTGGAGCTTGCAAGAAAATTTTATGAAAATACCATTAAAAATTAATTTAGCCAACATACCTACGCCTGTTCAAAAAAATAAATTTGAAGGCTGTGATTTTTTTATTAAGAGAGACGACTATACCGGTGTTGAATTATCCGGCAATAAAATCAGAAAGTTAGAATTTTTACTTGCTGATGCCAAAAAGAGAAAATCCGATTACATATATACATGTGGTGGTGATCAATCGAATCATGCTAGAGCAACAACTATTGCTTCTACAGCCCTAGGTTTTAAGACTAAGTTATTTTTATGGGGCAATAAGAATCAAAGAAAAGACGGCAATTTATTTTTAAATGATATTGCCGGTGCAGAAATAGAATATTTAACAAAGAAAGAGTATTTTAATGTTAATTCTATTATGTTGGAAAAAAAACGTTTATTAGAAAAGAAAAATAAATCTGCTTACATAATTCCATCTGGGGGATCCTCCAATTTGGGGATATGGGGATATATAAATTTTGTAAAAGAATTAAATGAGCAAATAGATCTAAGCAAAATTAAAGGAATATTACTTGCTAATGGCTCAAGTGGCACTGCAGCCGGTATTATTTTGGGGTGTGCGATTTTAGGAATTAAAATGAAAGTGTTTCCTGTTAATGTACTTCTTACCGAAGATGAAGTTAGATCCGACATTGAAAATTTGGTTTACGGATGTATCGATGATTATAAACTAAATGTAAAAATTAATTTTAGTAATTTGGAAATATTGGATGGGTATTCGAAAGAAGGATATAAGAAAATTTCGAAAGAGAAAATTAGCTTAATTAAAGAGTTGTTTTCGGAGACAGGTATTTTACTTGACCCAACCTATACTGGAAAAGCTTTTAAGGCATTTTACGATAACTTTTTGAAAAATAAGAAAAAAACAAATATACTTTTTTTGCATACAGGCGGAATTTTTGGAGCTTTTGCTAAAAAGAAAAATTATTTAGATTAAGAGTAAATTTTAGGAAAAATATTTTATAGGATATATTATGGAAAAGAAAATAAGAGTTCTGATTGCAAAAGCTGGTCTTGACGGCCATGATAGAGGTGCTAAAGTTATTGCTGCTGCTTTAAGAGATGCCGGAATGGAGGTAATCTATGTTGGTTTACGCCAAACACCACAAATGATAGTTAGTGCTGCAATTCAAGAAGATGTAGACGCAATTGGCATCAGTATTTTATCCGGTGCTCATATGACATTATTTCCTAATATTTTGGAAGAAATGAAGAAAAACGAAATAGAAGATGTGCTGCTTTTTGGCGGTGGAATTATTCCCGAAGATGACTTGGTAAAGTTGAAAGATATGGGCGTTGGGGCATTATTTACTCCTGGAACGTCTACAATGGAGGTAGTCTCATTTCTAAAAAAATGGGTAGTTGAACATCCAAGAGATTTTGCATAATTTCTGAATACCTTTGAGCTAACTGGTTTTATAATCCTCACTTTTTTAACTATCTTTAAGAATTCGCTTTAACAGGTATGAAATAATTTGAACACCATTTCTAAAAGAATTATCTACGTTGACATAATGCGTGCTTTTGCCGTAATTATGATGATACAGGGTCATACAATAGATACTTTCTTGGCCAACGAATACCGAACAATGGATTCTGCTTTTTATTCAGTATGGCATACAATGAGGGGATTTACTGCTCCCATATTTATGTTCACTGCAGGAATGATTTTTACTTACTTACTTAAACCTAATCATTTTAGATTAACGAAAAATCCCAGAATTATTAAAGGAATTAAACGGGCTTTCTTATTAATTGGGATTGGTTATTTTCTTCGCTATCCTACATACAAAATATTTGATTTTTCAAATGTTAGCCAAAAACAGTGGGATATCTTTTTTTCGGTTGATGCACTGCATCTGATTGGATTTGGTATGTTGGTCATAATTTTTTCTGCTATTCTAGCTAAAAGGGCGCATCTGAATTTCAAAATAATTTTATACACGTTAATAATTTCATTACTATTATTTAGTCCAATTGTCTCAAATATAGCCTGGAAGAATTTTTTACCCCAATATATCTCTTCCTATTTTACGAAAAGCTACGGTTCATTATTCCCAATATTCCCTTGGCTAGTATATGTACTTGCCGGCGCATTATTAGGGGATTACTTATATAAGAACGAGGGGATTTATCTTAAAAAAAGATTCTCATTTTCCCTATTAACTTTGGGCGGTGGATTATTACTTACATCATTTTTCTTTTTTAGCTTAGAGGCATCAGTCGAAGCCGAAATGTCTTACTGGTTTTCATCCACAGGTATCGTATTTCTTCGCATAGGTTATGTAATATTGATAAGCGGAGTTATGGCTTTCGTAGTAAGAAAAGCGAAAGTTATCCCAGAAATTGTTAAGGAAACAGGTAGAAAAACTTTGTTATTATATGTTATTCATATAATTATTTTATATGGCTGCGCTTGGTTTCCGGGTTTATATAATTATTACTCAAAAACTTTTACTCCAATGGAGAGTGTTATAGCAGTCATCTTAATGATTGGGCTTATGTTATCAATAGTTCAATTTAGTGAAAAAATTAATATTTACGAAAAATTAAAATTGGTATTGAATAAGGTATAATCATCATATGAGAGAATCTGAAAATACGAATCCAATTATTACAGATGAAGATAAGAATTTTGAGAAATCGATTAGACCAAAAACATTTTCTGATTTTTCCGGTCAAAGTAAAATAACCGATAATTTAAAAGTTTTTATTGGAGCAGCAAAAAAAAGAAACGAAAGTTTAGATCATGTATTGTTAACCGGACCTCCGGGACTTGGAAAAACTACATTGGCTAATATCATTGCCAATGAAATGGGTGTTAAGCTAAAAACAACTTCCGGGCCAGTATTAGAAAAACCTGGTGATCTAGCAGGATTATTAACAAATTTAGAAGAAAACACAGTACTTTTTATTGATGAAATTCACAGGTTAAGTGCTGTGGTGGAAGAATATCTATACTCTGCAATGGAAGACTATAAAATAGATATAATGATTGATAGCGGACCTAGTGCGCGTACAGTTCAAATTAAACTTCCACAATATACTTTAGTTGGGGCAACCACAAGAGCAGGATTACTAACTGCACCGTTAAGAGATAGATTTGGAATAAAATCTAGATTAGACTATTATGATAGTAATTTACTGAGCAAAATAATTAAACGATCTGCCAATATTTTAGATGTAACTATGGATGCTGATGCGGCTGAAGAAATTGCAAGAAGATCAAGGGGAACACCAAGAATTGCAAATAGATTATTAAGAAGAACTAGAGATTTTGCAGACTATGATGGATTGTCGTCTATTAATTTATCTATTGCAAAAAAAGCTTTAACGGCTTTAGAGGTCGATAATTTTGGTCTCGATGAAATGGATAAGGCAATAATTTTAACTATTATTGAAAAATTTAAGGGTGGACCTGTTGGATTAAATACTTTAGCAGTATCTGTAAATGAAGATCCTGGTACATTAGAAGAAGTATACGAACCGTTTTTAATCCAACAAGGTTTTATTCAAAGGACACCAAGAGGAAGGGAAGCAACAGATTTAGCTTATGCTAGATTTAATGTTTCTAAAAAGAGTATTGATAAACAGAATAACTTATTTGACTAGGATAAAGAATGGTAAAGATAAATAATATTAATTTTGGTGATAATTCTCCATTTGTTTTAATAGCCGGCCCATGTGTAATTGAAAGTAGACATTTGGCAATATCAACTGCAGAAAAAATAACGGAAATAACATCAAAACTTAATATTCCATTTGTTTTCAAATCAAGCTATAAAAAAGCAAATCGTACTAGTTTAAACTCTTTTACCGGACTGGATTTTTCTGAGGCGGTAGAAATATTTAAAGAAATTAAAAATTTATTTAATGTTCCTATTCTTACCGATGTGCATACAGAAAATGAAATTGAATCAATATCATCAATTATTGATATACTTCAAATCCCGGCATTTCTTTGTAGACAAACCGATTTACTGATTGCTGCTGGTCGAAGTGAGAAAATAGTTAATGTGAAAAAGGGTCAGTTCCTTGCCCCGGAAGATATGAAACATGCGATTGAGAAAATTGAAAATACAGGTAATAAAAACATTTTACTTACGGAAAGAGGAACTTCATTTGGTTACCACAATCTTGTTGTTGATATGCGTTCGTTAATTACGATGAGAGAATTAGGGTACCCGGTAATTATGGATGCCACTCATTCGGTACAGATGCCCAGTAGTTCGAATGTTACCGGTGGTCAACCAAAATTTATCGAACCTTTAAGTAAAGCTGCCGCTGCTGTTGGTATCGATGCACTTTTCTTAGAAGTGCATCCTGATCCGCCAAATGCATTAAGTGATGCGGGAAGTCAGCTACAGTTAGAAAAATTAGAAGAACTTCTTGTAAATGTCCAAAATATAGATAAAGTAGTTAAGGGTTATTAAATGACAGATAAAAATATTCTAGATAAAGGTAAAAAAGTAATTGAACTTGAGTTAGCTGCAGTTCAGGAACTGGTTGAAAGATTAGATGACTCATTTGTTGAAGCGGTACGGTTAATATTTAATTCTTCGGGCCGTGTTGTTTTTACTGGTATGGGAAAATCTGGATTAATTGCTAGAAAAATAGTTGCTACATTAAATTCGACTGGAACAGCAGCAATCTATATGCATCCAACTGATGCACTACATGGTGATCTTGGAATGGTGCGCAAAGGTGATATAGCGATAATTATTTCAAAGAGTGGTTCTACAGATGAATTGAAAAACCTGCTCTCTATGTTTAAAAGAATGGATGTTAAAATAATCGGACTTCTGGGAGACCCGGATTCCGTATTAGGAAATAATTGCGATATTGTTTTAGATACCAGTGTAAAAGAAGAAGCTTGTCCGCATGATTTGGCTCCAACCTCTTCCACAACAACTGCATTAGTTTTAGGAGATGCCTTAGCGGTGGCAATACTTGAATTGAGGGGATTTACTGCTGAGGATTTTGCTATGTTGCATCCGGCAGGTAGTTTGGGAAAAAGACTTTCTCTCAAGATCACTGAAATTATGTATAAAGACGAAGACCTCCCGGTTGTAAATCAGAATAGATCAATAAAAGATACTATTCTTGAAATGACGGCAAAACGCTTGGGGGCAACATGTATAGTCGATGATTCTAACAAATTAGTAGGCATTGTTACTGATGGTGATCTTCGGCGTCAACTTGAAAAATCATTGAATCTTAAGGATTTAAAAGCTGTGGATATAATGACTAAAAATCCCAAAACAATTAATGCTGAATTTCTCGCTTCTTTTGCTTTACAGAAAATGGAAAATTATAATATAACATCGCTTGTGGCAATAAATATAAACGATGAACCTGTTGGACTTGTTCATTTACATGATCTTGTTAAACTTGGATTACAGCGAAGATGATTACTAGGGCACTACTCATTATTATTTTGAGTTTTTTTGTTTCTACTTGCTCTGAAGAAAAACTTAAACCAAAAGTTGATGCATCAATTATTAGTGAGGAATTACCTGATCAAGAAAGTAATATTGCTACAATCACCTTTACAGAAGAAGGTAAATTAAAAGCAATTTTATATGCAGATAATATTCAAGTTTCGAGTGAAAAGAAAGAAAAATTACTTAAGAACATGAAAATTGATTTTTTTGATGACGATGAAAAAAATAGTTCGGTATTAACTTCTCTTAATGGAAAAATTGATGATAATACTCAAGATATGTATGCAATTGATAGTGTCGTAGCAATTAGTGATAGCGGTGTTACCTTAACGACAGATGAATTGACCTGGAAAAATAAAACAAAAAAAATTGTTACAGACAAATTTGTAAGAATAATAAATAAGGATGAAATTATTGAAGGATATGGATTCGAATCTGATCAAAATCTTACCAATTATACAATATTTGATATAACCTACACTACATCAGTAAAGGAAGGAGAATAATTTTAGTGTATAAATTAATCCTTCTAATCTTATTTTGTTACATAAATCTTTTTGGTCAACAAAACCCTAATCGATTAAAAATTGTTGGAGATAGTCTTAAGGGTAAGGTGGTTGACGGCCAAAATATAAGAGAAGTTATTGGTAATGTAATAATAACTCAAGATGATATTGTTATTACTTGCAATAAAGCCATACAGTATCTTTCATCAAATAATGCTGAATTGATTGGAAATGTAGTGATTGTTCAAGACAGCGTTACCATAAAAACTGAGCGTGGTCGTTATTTCGGAAATATTAAAATTGCTTATAGCGATTCTGCTGTTTATTTAAATAATGATGAAATGGATTTAACTGCAGATAAAGGGAATTACAACTTAAACACTAAGATTGCCAACTTTTTTGGGAATGTTACTTTTCAAGATACTGCAACGTTATTGACTTCCACAAAACTTGTATATAAAAAAAAACTTGAAGAAATTGTAGCTGTCGGCAATGTAAATGTTACGGACACATCTTCTGTAGTTAAAGCCGATAGTTTAATTCATAGTAGAGAAACAAGATTTTCCGAGGGATTTAATAATGTATCAATAGAAAATTCTAGTAATAATTTAACAATTATTGGCCAGCATTTATTGGATGATAAACTAAATAAAGTATCTAAAATATCAGGTAAACCTTTTTTAACACAAATTGAAGAGTTAAATGACGGTACTTATGATACGCTGTTTATTAAATCCAAATTAATGGAGGCTTACAGCAATAAAAAGTCATCACTGTTTGCAATTGATTCTGTTGAAATTATTAGAGGTAACTTTTTATCTAACAACGATTTTACTATATATGATAGATCTGAAGAACTTATAAGTATTTTTAGACAACCCGATAAAGAGACTCCGGTATTGTGGTATGAAAATAATCAAGTAATTGGAGATTCAATTTATATTAATATTGATAGTAGTAAAATTAAAAATGTGAAAATTATTAAAAATGCAGTCCTAATTTCAGAGGATTCAACATATAAGTTTAGATATAATCAAATGTCTGGTGATACAATAAAGTTAGGTTTTACTAATGGGAAACTTTCCCGGACAAAAGTTGATGGCAATGTGTTGAGTATATATTATATGTACGAGGAAAAGGAACGAAATGGGTTATTAAAATCCAGTGCAAATGAAATCATTATTAATTTTAAAAATGGAAAAGTAAATAACGTGAAAATGTTTGGTAGTCCAATCAGTGAGTATCATCCGGAAAATTTAGTTATTAATAACGAGAAAAATTTTACTCTTCCCACTTTTTTAATTTATGTGAATAAACCGGACAAAGCAGAGTTTAAATCAATTTATTTAAAACAAAAACTAAACTAAATTCATGATAGAAAAATCAACGTTAAAAAGTGACAACTTGGTAAAAATTTATAAAAAAAGGACTGTTGTTAATAAAGTATCTGTAAATGTTACACAAGGTGAAGTTGTGGGACTTCTTGGCCCTAACGGAGCGGGAAAAACCACAACATTTTATATGATAGTTGGAATGATAAAACCTAATGATGGAAAGGTTTATCTTAACGATACAGATATTACAGAATTACCGATGTATAAAAGGGCAAAAATGGGCATCGGTTACCTTCCGCAAGAAGCTTCGGTTTTTAGGAGATTAAGTGTTGAAGATAATATTATGGCAGTTTTAGAAATGCTAAATCTTTCAAAAGCTGAGCGAATTGAGAAACAGGACAATTTATTGGAAGAATTATCAATTGGTCATATTAGAAAAAGTAAAGGATTTCAATTAAGTGGTGGTGAACGCAGAAGAACTGAAATAGCTAGAGCATTAGCAACTGATCCGGATTTTATTTTACTTGATGAACCATTTGCAGGTGTGGATCCCATTGCAGTTGAAGATATTATGAGTATCGTGGCAAATTTGAAAAATAAAGGCATCGGTATTCTAATTACGGATCATAATGTACATGAAACTCTGAGCATTGTGGATCGCGGCTATATTCTAATTGAGGGTAAAATCTTTAAAGATGGGAAAGCGGAAGTTCTTGCCGAAGATGAAGAAGTAAGAAAACTTTATTTAGGTGAAAAATTTAAATTAGAGAGATACGACTAGAGTACTTATAGAATAAATAAATTCAAACCATTAAAAAAAGAGTTATTAGCTCTATTTTTCATTTCATATAATTAGTTTTTTAACAGAAAAAAGTTACTATAATTAGAAATTAAACTTTAATTACGCGCTAATTTACTACTTTTTTCAGCTAAATGTAAGCCAATTATTTTAGACCATAAAAAATTTTGTTCATATTTAGATATAGCGTAATTTTGTGATGTAGATCACTACTTTGTATTACACCTAATTAATTTCCGAATTTATTTTATGATGAGAAGGAGTAATAAACATGTTAAATGATAGATTTTTAATTAGACATATTGGATATTATGACAAAAAAAATAATTTACCTTTTGCTGGTTGTGCAAATATCATTAATTGCACAAGCAAACTATGTAATGAAACTAACCAATCCCAACCAAATTAATTCAAAATCCCTCGAATTTGATATTATTATAGGCAGTACAGACACAAATTTTACGATTTCCTCTTATCAATGTTCATTTTCTTTTAATCTAAATCTTCAACAAAATGATTCAATATCAATGTCATATATTGAAAATTCATCTGAATTAGCAAATATTCCGTTTAATATTTTAGGTTTTATAACTAGTGACGGTGTAAATGAACTTGTTTTTGCTTCAGGAATTGGAAATGACATAATAACGCAGGACGAAAAATTGCTTGGTAGATTTAATATTACGAGTACACTAGATTTTAATTTTGAAGATTTAAATTTAATTTGGGATTTTTCCGGTAGTATCAATACGATAATTGCTGATGCTAATTTTTCCGATATCACTGTTCCAAATAATCATCTAAATTTTGATAATACAGTAACGGATACAGAATATTTAGAAAATTCACCAAAATCTTTTAAATTAGGACAAAACTATCCGAATCCATTTAATCCTACTACAAAAATTAACTTTGATATACCCAATAGTGGTATTGTTAAAATATCTGTTTTTAATGTTATTGGTGAAAAACTGTTTGATCTTGTAGAAAAAACATTCGAAAAAGGAAATCACACAATTGTATTTAATGGAAGCCGATTGGCAAGTGGAATATATTTCTATAGAATGGAATTGGATGGTAAAGTTTCTGTAACTAGAAAAATGAATCTAATTAAATAAGTTATTTCAATTTTCAGAGCTAAATTCTCTTATAATTCTCTGAACTTCAGATTCTGATATTCCAGATCCAAATTTATTGCCATTATCTATGTTAACACTTTTGTCATTATTTTTTGATCCGGTATTTCTGAATACCGGATTACCTGCCCTTGCTCTTAATCTGTCTTCTATTTGCTGGATAAAACTTCCTTCACTAATATTCGAGGTTCCAATTTGGGAACTCCCGAGAGAGTTTATTGAAGCACCTTTATTTAACGGGGTCACTTCGAAAGCTAGTGTTTTTATGTTCATCAAATGTTTTGCTGTAACGTTTTCAGAGATAATTGAGCCTCCCCATGTTCCAACTCCAAGTGTCATTGATGGGTCTAATGCTGTTGTATAGCCAACTGCTCCTAATGATGAAGCAGAATTAACAATTATCCTAAAAGCCGGTTTTTCTAATGCAAATTTCATTATTATTTCTTGATCGCCGGAATGAATAGACATTGTATGTCCGATCCCGCCAAAATTTAATAGTTCTATGCATTTATGACATCCTTCAAGCCAACCATCAACTGTGTAAAAAGCTAAAATTGGAGAAAGTTTTTCAGCCGATAAAGGTTCTTCTTTTCCAACTTTTATACAATCTGCCAGTAATACTTTTGTAGAATCCGGAACAGAAAATCCAGCATATTTCGCAATAAATTGTGCCGGTTTTCCTACAATTTCAGGATTTATTTTACCTTCATTTAATACAGCATTCTCAAGTTTCCTTTTTTCATCTTCACAGACAAAATATCCGCCGTTAGCTTCAGAAAATTTTCTAACTTTATCCAGTAAAGGTCTATCTACAATCATTGCTTGTTCCGAAGAACATAAAGTACCATTATCAAATGTAGTCCCTGCTATAATATCCAAAACCGCTTTTTCATAATTGGCTGATCTTTCTATAAAGGACGGTACGTTTCCGGAGCCAACACCATATGCAGGTGTTCCGGCACTATATGCTGCTTTGACCATTGGGGTGCTGCCTGTTGCCAAAATAACAGCAACGTCCTTATGTTTCATTAATGCATCGGTGCCTTCTAAAGTTGGAGTAGCCATACACTGTATTAAACCTTTAGGTGCACCAGCATTAACAGCAGCATCAGCCATTACTTTCATTGCTTCGGAAGTACAATTCACAGCCTTTGGATGAGGGCTTGCAACAATAGAATTTCTGGTTTTTAACGAAATTAAGGTTTTAAAAAATGCAGTTGATGTAGGATTGGTGGATGGGATCAAAGCTGCAACTACACCCATAGGTTCTGCAATATTTACTATTTTTCCACTTTCCTTTACATCAATTACACCAACAGTTTTTAAATTTTTAATTGATTCATAAACATCTCTTGATCCAAACTGATTTTTAAGAACTTTATCTTCCCATTTACCAAATCCGGTTTCTTGATTTGCCATTTTTGCCAGTCTTTCGCTGTCTGCAAAACCAGCATCAGCCATAGCTTTAACAATTTTATCAACTTGAGATTGATTAAAATGTTTAAATTCTAGTTGGGCAATTTTGGCTTTATTAACTAAGTCTCTAACTTCTTGGGTGGATCTAATATCTTTATCAAGTTCCATTATTCTTACCTTATATTCCTGAAAGAAATATATGAATAGAGTCAACAAACATCAATGATATTAATCTTTATAAGCCCAGATCTCAATTAGTTGAATAAAACGTATCAAAAATTTGCCCCCAATATCCCTATTTCCAAACATTCTAAATATTATTACATTAAATGTTGAATTAATTGGACTAATTATTACTGAGTGAATTATGTATAAAACTGTAAGTTTTTATGGAATATCAATTTTAATATTTTGTGTTCATCTCAATGTTTTTTGCCAAACTGAAAATGATTTATTGAAAGGTAGATCACAAGGCAAACTAGTGACTTATTCTGCTAATACCTCATTTTGTGATTTTATTGACTATATAGAATTTCTCTACGCAAAGTATGATAATAAAAAGGTTGAAGTAAAATCAAATTGTCGTTTCCCAATTGGATTGGAACTTAATAATATATTCTATAAAGAGGCACTTGTACAGATTTGTAAAAAAAATAATTTCAAGATGGAGTTTGATACTGAAAAAATAATAATCAATGAAATTTTAACTAACCATCTAAAGAATACAATTATTCAATCCAATATTGATACCAAACAAATAAAAGTTTCAGCAATAATATTTGAAGCGAATCTTGACAGAATGGATGAAAGAGGCGTGGATTGGAATTTATTTATATCGAAGCATGGACTTGAAAGCTCTTTTGGATTTAGCTCTATTTCAAAAGAGGAAAGCAACTTTGGATTAAGAGTTGCGACCGATTTTGGTAAGTTTTCAGGTTACACATCGGCAATGTTAAAGTTATTTGAATCAAATAATCTTGGCAAAATAACATCAAAAATGTCAATTGTGGTAAATGACGGCCAAAAAAGTAGAATGCAGGTAGGATCTGATATTTCTGTAAAACAGTTGGATTTCGCTGGTAATGTAACAGATGCATTCTTTCCTACCGGGACTATAATAAATGTTGAACCTAATGTCTCAAATTACGATTCGGTAAAAACTGTTCATCTCAAAATTCATGTTGAAAGAAGTATCCCAGCTCCCTCAGAATTGAGTACCGAAATAAGTAGGACGGTTACTGACACGGAAATATTGTTAAGAGATAATGAGGAAATGATTATTGGTAGTTTATTATTAGATGAAGAACTAATTATTCGTGAGGGTATTCCTATACTTAAAGATTTACCTTGGTGGGTATTAGGATTAAGATATTTAACAGGATATAACTCTAAATTAATGGTACGAAAAGATGTTGTAATGTTAATCAGAGCAGAAATATTACCTAGTTTCAAAGAAAGATTTAATAAAAAATCCGATCAAATTAAGAATAGAATTAGAGAGGATAAAAAAGAAATTGATAGCCTTAAATTTTATAACGATTTAGAATGACTCTTAAAATATCTTTCTATTTATCAATCTTATTCTGGTTAGTATTTGCGGTTTCATGCGATCTTACAGATCTGGAAAAAGCTGGGTCAAATTTCTTTGTAGATACCTCATATACTTCCATAAGAATTGCTAAGTGGCATAATAATCACTCAGCAGCTATATCCATTACAAATGATGCCGGTAGTGTTTCGGGTTCAGGTGAAAAAATAGTTCAAAACTTGGTAGAGAAATATGGCCTGAATATTAGTTATGAATTAGTAACCGATTTATATTTAAAAGATTCTGTTAGACTAAACTATTTGTATGATACTTACCTACCCAGAGGTTTTGGTTATTTTGGTCATGGTCATACTCACATTAATCATGATAAACTTTCTGAAGATGAAGCCTATAATTCGTTTAAAGAATGTTATAACTCAATGATTAAAATGGGACTGAAACCAATTTCCTATGCTTATCCTGGTGGATTTGGATATCATATAAAAACTCAAAGGGCCTTAAAAAGGGCAGGATTTTTATCCGGAAGAAAATTTGAAAAACTGGATTTTGATAATCCGCTTATTATGGCTGAAAACAATAACCAACCTTCAAATTGGTTCTTATTGCCAACTCTTGTAATGCAGGCCTATGAATACCAGTACTGTTCAATTTGTATTAATAATACTTCGGAATTAATACCGTATTTGGATAAAGCTATTGAGAAAAATGCCTGGCTGATTTTAACGTATCATTCCATAGGGCAAACGGAAGCATATGGCTACTACTATTTGGATGATTTTGAAAATGATTTACGAAGTATAAAAGCTAGAGATTTTTGGGTTGCCTCTATGGATGATATAACTTTGTATACTTATCAACGAAATGCGGCGACACCTATACTTATAAATAAACGCTCGGAGTTTGGGGATATTGTTGAAATTGAAATGGAAATAAAACATGAATTGGATAAATCCATTTTTAATATTCCGTTAACCGTGATTGTAGAATTACCGCCAGGATTTGAAAGTACAAATCTTCGCCCTAAGAATGGCATCACAGAATTTAAATTATTAAAGAAAAATGATCATTCTATTATGATGTCTATATATCCCAATCAAAAATATACGTTAAAAAATATGTTATAATGTAGGTTCAAACTTTTGTAGATATTAATCTTTTATTTATGAAAAAAATCTATATCCTAATATTAATTTCTGTATTTGTTACAATCTCATGCGAAACTAGCAATACTCCACTTGCTGTTGATTCAGAAGGCAAATTATTTATAACCTCAAATATTGATAGTGCTGAAATAATTATTGATGAACAGTTTACCGGTAAATATACTCCGGATACCATTTCCGCTATGGCTACGGGCTATAATATTAAGTTGAGGAAGGAGAAATATTTTTCTGAAGAGGAGAGAGTAATTTTTAAAGGCGGTGAGCTGCTTACACTACATCTTGAATTAAGAGAAAATAACCTTGAAAGAAATATACTTCTGGAAATATTTTCGAACGTGGGGTGCAATGAATGTGTAATTGTTGATTCTACACTAAATCTGGCTTTGAATAACTTCTCTAATACGCGAAGCTTGATAATTAATTATCCATCAAAATTTCCGGAAATATCCGATCCGTTTTATTCAGAAAATCCTATTGATTTTGATAACCGGTTAAATTTCTATGATCCAATCCTATCAAACTCAGCTTATTTAAACGGAAAAAATCTATTTTTGCCAACGGAAATTAATTCAATTAAAGATATTATAAATATTGAATTATCAAAAGAAACCAAATTTACTATGACTGTGTTCGATTCGGTTGATTCAGGGCCAGGATATGTTGCTAGCATCTTTATAGATGTATTTGATACCGATCAGATAAGTTTTGCAAGTTTATCACTAATAATATTAGTTATAGAAAATGAATTGGAATATGATTCTCCACCAGGAAGTAACGGAAAGACTTCATTTAATGCAATTGTAAGAACATTCTTAACTGATTATAGCGGACGATCCCTAAGTAATATTGGAAAACGGGGAAGACATAAATTTTTTGAAACAAAAACTTTGAACCCGCTTTGGGTTTTGGAAAATTTAGAAGTAGTTGCTATTATTCAAAATATTGTTACAAAAGAAATTCTTCAAGTAGGTTCAACCTATCGATAATTTTATTTTTTTAGTAATTCCTTAATTTTACCGTATCCGCTTCTACTGACCGGTACTTTATGACCGTTTTGCATTGTAATTTGATATGATTCTTTTTCATATAATTCCATTTGTTTTATGAAATTAATATTCACTATATATGATCTGTGAACACGGTAAAAAACTTTTGAATTAAGATTCTCTTCGTAGAACTTCATCGTTTGTTTTTTAAGATGTTTACCTAAATCTGAGTGAATCATTACATAATCGTCTTGAGCTTCAATGTAACTTACTTTTTCTGCCGGAATAATTACAATTTTGTTATTAGTTTTAACAACAATTCTATCGATATGTTCAATATTTTTTGTTACGGAAGATATTAATTGTGAGTAATTATTCTTTTCTGTTTTACTGCTAATAACTTTATTTGTGGCTCTTAACAACGCTTCATTAAATCTGTCAATAGAAAATGGTTTTAATAAATAGTCCGTAGCGTTAACCTCAAAAGCTTTAATAGCATATTGGTCAAAAGCTGTTGTAAAAATTATTTCGGGCTGATGATCTAATAATTCCAACATTTCAAAGCCAGTAATTTTTGGCATTTGTATATCTAAAAAAATAATATCGGGTTTTTGTTCATTTATACTTTTTATTCCCTCAAAACCATTCGTACATTCACCGATTAGATTCAAATTTTCATGTTTTTCAAGATATTTTTTAACAATGTCTCTTGCCAACTTTTCGTCATCAACAATCATTACACTAATCTTATTATTCATTTCATATCTCCAATGGGATAAAAATTATTACAGTAAACACACTGTCCTTCTTTGAAAATTTTATAAGGTTGTCTTGATTATAAATCATTCTCAATCTGCTTTGAATATTACTCATTCCAATACCTTCTCCTTTATGAGGTACTGCTTCAATATCAAAATTATTTGTTACAATTATTTTCATATATTCTAATTGTTCTTCGCACTTAAAATGAATGTTTACAGGTTCTATACTTTCATAAACACCGTGCTTGATGGCATTTTCAAAAATTGGCTGTAAAATCATGCTAGGTACTTCCAATTTGCTGCAGGCTTCATCAATATCTTCTGTATAAGTAAATTTATCTCCAAATCTTATTTTTTCAATATCCAAATATAATTTGGCATTCTTAAGTTCTTCTGTAAGCGTACTTTTTTGTTTTTCGTTGGTATTAAGAGTTTTACGTAAAAAAGTAGACAAATTTATTGTCATTTCCCTGGCAAGTTCCGGTTCAGAAATAGTTAAAGCACTAATTGAATTAAGAGCATTAAAAATAAAATGTGGATTAATCTGGTATTTTAAACTTTTTAATTCTGCTTCTTTAATTAAAGATTTTAGCTCTGCTTCTTTTAAAACCTTTTCCTGAAAATTACTGTAGTAAATGTTTATATAAATGAGAGCAACAATAATGAAGTAAAACAACATTCCAATAAAAAATCGCCAAACTAAAGAATCATATAAAAAATTTAGATAAATCCTATCATCAGAAAATAAATTACTTAATATCCAATAACCGAGAAAAATCCATATCCCGGATGTAAAAAATGCAGCCGTAATGTGATTGGTAATAATTTTTAGGGTTGAATAAATCTCAAACGAAATAAATTTAGTGGAATACCAGAAACTTAGACCGAGTATAAGGAAAATGAAATTGAAAATAAAGCTATCGGCAATACAAATAGTACGAGATTGATCAATTACAAAATATAGAATGCTTGCATGAACTAAAAATATAAAGATCCAACCGATTAAATAAACTGAAAAACTTTTTACATTTTTTACAAACGGATTTAACATGTTTCTCTTAATTTAAGATCAAAAATTATTTAATAGCTTCTAATTTCCCCGCCGCCGAATAAAACTAATCCTTTAATAATTAATATTTTCGTTTCTGTATTCTCAGATTGTTCAGATCTTCCACGATGATCTTCAAATCCACCAAAAATTGTAGTAGCTTTAATAATTACATTCCAGTCATTTGGCAGATAAATTTTTGTAGCACCAAAAAGAGTTAATGTATCTAATTCTTTAGTTCCGTGTGTTAACCTGGAATCCTTTAAATCTACCTTTAGTTCACCAAATAAAGATGTTGTTTTTCCCCCTAAAAAATTATTGGTTTTAATTTTTTTTGTTTTCTCACCAAAAATTGAAAATATATCCAGGTAATATTCTTCTGAATCAACAAATTCATTTTTATTACTGGTATTTCTTACGCCTTGTTTTAAGACTAGATAAATTCCTAAAATAATTAACAAAAATGGCCAGTACTCTCTAAATATATAACGGAAAGATATATGAAAATATTGTGAAGCAATTCCTGCGCCTCCAATAATTACCAAGAATAATCCAAAAAATGAATCTTTATGATTTACTAATACTATAATTCCGATTATCAATAAAATAAATGGCCAAGAAAAGATATCTATATGAAAAAAGCTAAGGTGAAAGTTTTTCATAAAAATAAGTGCACCAACAATAATTAAAATTGCACCTAGCCAAGTTCTTCCGTTTGAGTTATGATTAGACATAATTTCCTCTAAATTTTTTCCTTTCTAAATAATATTAGAATTTTACTTCTCCACCGCCAAATAGAACCAAGCCTTTTATTACTAACACTTTATCATCTTCATAAACTCTATTGGGATCTTTAATTCGCTTGTCTGAGAAACCACCGAATAATGGAACAACATCAATTATTACATTCCAGTCCAGAGGTACATATACAGTATAACCTCCAAACATAACAAAGAGATCAAGTTCGTTTTTACCCGGAGCTAATTGACAATTTTCTAAATGAACATCGGAACCGCCAAATATTGCGGTTAATTTTCCCCCAGTAAAATTTCTTGATGAAAACGTTTTTGTACCGCCGCCAAAAATTGAAACATCATCAATCGTATCTTTAAAAGAGTTTTCTGATTTTTTTTGATTTCCCGGATCTGATTCCGATTTAAACTCTGAATCATCCGTGGAAAAGACGCCAACCTTTACAAAATCACTTTTTGATTTATTGCGTTTAAGAATTATATAGATTCCAAGTCCGACTAGCACAAGCGGCCAGAATTCCGGGAAAAGGTTAAAGAGACCGATGGCAATTAGAATAACACCGGCAGTTTTATTTCGAGAAGTACTTAGAATAAAAACACCAATTCCAATTAAAATATATTCCCAGTGAAATAGAAAATCTGGTAAACTAAAATAAATGATACCATAATTATCTAATAAAAATAATCCGCCCAAAACGATCAACACTAATCCGGCTATTAGCCTTGCTGTTGTATTATTATCTTTTGTATTCATATTTTCTCCAAAAGTAATCGAAAATCTGATGCAAATGTATTCCAAAAATGGTTCTTATAAAATATGTTATCGGTAAATGATGGATATTCTTCGGTAAACCGTAGTTAAGCGATTAAAATTGTGTAATTATTCTAAAAAAAATGAATATTTTTATTCTTGCAGATAATGGATAAACCTAAATGAATCAAAATATTTTTAAAAAGTTAGAAATTGGCTTAATATTGATTTTTACCATAATAATGATTGGTACTTTTGGATATATGTTAATTGAGGATTGGTCTTTTTTTGATTCATTTTACATGACCATAATTACAATCTCTACAACGGGGTTTAAGGAACTTAGACCTTTATCAACACCTGGGATGATGCTAACAGTTGGATTAATAATAACCGGTGTAATTTCTATTGCTTATACCGGAGGCAGAGGAGTTCAATTATTGGTCGAATCACAAATTTTGAGGAGAAGGAGAATGTCTAAAAATCTAGAGGAAATATCAAATCATTACATAATTTGTGGTTTCGGACGTATGGGCAAACAGATTGCAGAACATCTAGAAGAGAATGATTTAAAATTTGTAGTAATAGAAAATGAACCAAATAATGTAGTAAAACTAAGTGAATTAGGATATTTATTTGTTGAAGCAGATGCAACCGATGATGAAGCATTAATAAAAGCTGGAATGGAAAAAGCACGGGGACTTGTTGCCGTCTTAAGCACCGATGCCGAAAATGTGTTTACAACTCTCTCAGCGAGAGAATTAAACGAAAAAACGTTTATTGTTGCCAGAGCTATTGATGAAGGGACAGAGGGGAAATTGAAAAAAGCAGGTGCTGATAGAGTAGTTAAACCCTATGAGTTGGGCGGAAATAAAATGGTGCAGCTTTTAATTCGTCCCGGTGTTACGGATTTTATTGAAGGAGTTGCCAGAAAAAATGAAGTTGATATCAGTCTTGAGCAGATTGTAGTTTGTAAAGGTTCAAAACTTGTCGGGTTAACTTTAGCTGAATCGCCAATAAGAAGTGAGTTGAATATTATTATAATTGCTATAGATAAATCAGGTGGAAAGTTTGTGTATAATCCGCAATCTTCAGCAAAAATTGAAGTTGGTGATAAGTTAATAGCTATTGGACAAATAGAAAATCTTAATAAACTTACGGTTTTATGTTATGTAGAGTAAAGGAACGAAAAACTTACTCTCCTAACAAATCCATCTGACTTTCATCGGTTGGTAATTCATGTACATTTCTAAGCTTACGTTCTATTGTTCTGCTTTTTCTGGAAGCATCCCCAATTGATTTGCTAGCAAGATCAAGTTTTTTCTGGGTGTTATCAAGAATATCTCCAAATTTGGAAAACTCTGTTTTCACCACGCTTAATAATTTCCATACCTCGCTTGATCTTTTTTCAATTGCTAAAGTTTTAAATCCCATTTGTAAACTATTGAGAACCGCTACAAAATTTGCCGGACCGGCAATTGTTACTTTATATTCACGTTGTATTGTATCAAACAATCCGGGAATGCTTAAAACCTCCGCATAAAGACTTTCTATTGGTAAAAACATAAATGCAAAATCCGTAGTATTCGGTGGATCTAAATATTTACCGGATATATCTTTTGCTGCTTCTTTAATACTTCTGATCAATTTTTTAGTATTTTCATCAATTAATGTAAGGTCGGCTTGTTCTTTTGCTTCAATTAATCTTTGATAATCTTCCAAAGGAAATTTTGCATCAATAGGCAACCAAACAATATCATCTTTTATTTCATTTTTACCAGGTAGTTTTATTGCAAATTCAACTAATGCATTACTACCTTCTTTAGTTTTTACATTTGCCGAATATTGTTCCCTGGTTAAAATTTGTTCTAATAAATTTCCAAGCTGAATTTCACCCCAGGTTCCTCTATCCTTTACATTCGTCAGCACTTTTTTAAGGTCACCAACTCCTGTAGCTAAATTCTGCATTTCGCCTAAACCTTTATGGACTAAATCAAGTCTATCACTAACAAGCTTAAATGATTCTCCCAACCTTTTTTCTAAAGTTGAGTGCAGTTTTTCATCAACAGTACTACGCATTTCTTCAAGTTTTTTTTCATTTTTTTCTTGAATTTCATTTAGTTGATTTGCCACCTGATCGTTAAGTTTATCAAATTTATCTTCATTTGTTTTCGTTAAGCTTTTTAATCTTTCTTCAACTATTTCTAATTGATCCTTTTGCCTATCGGAAATATCTCTTATTCTATTTGAAAGCTGATCACCTAATAATTTTACTGAATTTCCAACTTCCTCTCTAACTAATTTAGAATTCTGAGCTGTTTCTTCTCTATTTCGTTTAAACTCATTTTCAATGCTATCTTCAAGTATATCAGTATTTTCGGTAATTTTTTTAAATAAATTTGTTTCAACATTTTCAAAGTTATTTTTTTTCACTGAAATAAAATTTAGTATCTGGAGTATAATTACTGTAAGTAAAACTATAATTATTGCAATTTCTAAATAAAGCATCTTTATCTCGTTGGTTTTGGTAAATCTTAATATAAATCTTATTAATTTATGATGTAATTTACACAATTATAAATTATAGCAAAAAATGAATCCCTGGATTAAAAATACAATTGGCATAATATTAAGTTTGCTAGTTCTTCTGGTTGTGCTAATAATTGGATCAGTTTATATGCTCCAAAGTTCTTTGCCGGAATATTCTGGTAATATAACGTCGGTTAATTGTAATGATAAAATTAGTATTTATCGCGATAAAAATGCTGTGGCTTATATAAATACAAATGATGATTTTGATGCTTACTTTGCTCTTGGATTTGTTCATGCTCAGGAAAGATTATTCCAAATGGATTTGAGTCGTAGAGCCGGAGAGGGGAGATTAAGTGAAATTTTTGGAAATAAAACAGTCTTTTATGATAAACTGTTTAGAACACTTGAATTAAATAAACTGGTTAAAGATAACTTTAATAATTACGATGAAAAATCTCAAAGTATTTTAAACTCTTACGCAAATGGTGTAAATCATTTTATTAAAAACTTTCCAGAGAAATATACAATTGAATTTGATATCCTCGATTACGAACCTTATTTATGGAAACCTGAACATTCCCTGCTTATTGCAAAACTTATGTCCTGGGAATTAAATATTAGCTGGTGGAGTGATATTGCTTTTACTCACTTGATCCAAAAATTGGGTGAAGAAAAAGTTAAAGATATATTACCAAATTTTGATGAAAACGGAGCGACAATTATTCCGAAAGAAATGAAGAAATATACAGAAGTTCCTTTAGACTTAATAAATATTGATAGAAAGTTTAGAAATTTTATTGGCTCGGTAGGCACTCATATTGGATCAAATAATTGGGTAATTAATGGTGAACGGTCGGAATCCGGAAAACCGATAATTGCAAATGATCCGCATCTAGGTTTAGCTGTTCCCGGTAAGTGGTACGTTGCAAGTATACAGTCGCCAAATATTAATGTAGATGGTTTTACATTACCTGGAGTTCCTGGAATTGTTATTGGGAAAAATAAAAGCATTTCCTGGGTCTTAACAAATGTTATGGCCGATGAAGCAGATTTTTATATTGAACAATTGGATTCTTCCAAGACAAATTATTATTTAAATGAAGAGTGGGTTCCCCTGGATATAGATTTGGATACAATTATAGTTAAGGATTCAGCGGAAGTAATTTTTGAAATTAAAAAAAATCATCGTGGACCTATTATATCTGATATTCATAATTATAATAAGTTATTTCCGAACGAGCAGCAAAAAATGGCTGTAATTAGTATGAGGTGGTCGGCTTTAGATTTTAGTAATGAAGTTTTGGCTTTCCAAAAAATAAATATTGCAGGCAATTGGAAAGAATTTAGAGATGGATTAAGCTTGTTTCATACTCCGGGTCAAAATTTTGTTTATGCCGATTCATCAGGCAATATTGGGTATACTGCCGGGGTTAAGTTACCTAAAAGAAAGAACGATTCTCCATCTTTTGTATATGATGGAACCACTGATCAATATGATTGGGAAGGTTTTATTCCATTTGAGGAGAATCCTAAGCTATTTAATCCTCAGCAAGGTTTTATAGCATCTGCAAATAATAAAACTATAACTGACTATCCTTATCATATTTCAAACGTATGGGAACCAAATTCTCGAATTAGCAGAATAACGGAATTAATAGAAAGTAAGACAAAACATAATAGTGATGACTTTAAAAAATATCAGTCAGATTTTTATTCCCATTATGCAAAAGAAATGGTTGCATATATTCTTGGGGCATTTGATCAGTATGAAATAAATGATAAAAATGTTAGAAACGCACTAAAAATTCTTCAACAATGGGATTTCAGCATGCTGGCCGAAAGTCAGGTGCCAACAATTTATGCCGTATATTTTCAACATTTACTCCATAATATTTTTAATGACGAACTTGGTAATGAACTTTTTAATGAATATGTTTTTTTAGCCAATATACCTTTAAGGGTAGTTCCAAAATTATTGGAAGAAAATATATCAGGTTGGTTTGATAATATCACTACTGAAAAAATTGAAAATCGGGATGAGATAATTAGACTAAGTTTTCTCGAGGCCATTGAATATTTAGAAAACGAATTTGGTACTGATCTTAAATATTGGCAGTGGGGAAAAATTCATCAAGTTACTTTTAAACATTTTTTCCATGGAATTTCTTTTGTGCTTGATAAACTCTTAGATGTTGGACCCTACGAAATAGGTGGTGATGGAACCACAATTTTTAATTCTGAATATTATTTATCATCTCCATATGAAAATAAGTTAGGACCGTCAATGCGATATATTTACGATTTTTCTAATCCTGATGTATTTGAATTTATACTCCCAACAGGTCAATCAGGTCATTTCTTTAGTGAACATTACGATGATATGACAAGATTTTGGCTGAATGGCGAATATATTAAAGTAAATACTAATCGCGATTCGTTAAAAAATGAAGAATATCAAATTCTTACTTTTACTCCATCGAGATAATAATCTATCTTAAAATATTTTTGTTTAATTTTGCAGGATAATTAGGAATACGAATGAAAGTAATTGAACATTTAGAAAGAGCAAGTGAAACATTAATTAGCTTTGAAATAATCCCACCGAAAAGAGGCGGCAATATAAAAAAACTACTTGTGGCTCTTGAAGAATTAGTGAAATATAACCCACCATTTATTGATATTACAAGTCATGCAGCTGAAGTAGTTTATGAAGAAACTTCAACCGGTGAATTTAGAATGAAAGTAAAGAGAAAACGTCCTGGCACATTAGGGATTTGCGCTCTTATTCAAAATAAATATAATATTGATACTGTACCGCATGTTATTTGTCAAGGTTTTACAAAAGAAGAGACTGAAGATTTCTTGATAGAACTACACTATTTGGCAATTGATAACGTTTTAGCAATTCGCGGTGATGATAATGGTTTTAAAAAACCGGTAAAATTTGGAAGAACGACAAATAGGTTTGCATCCGATCTGGTTAAGCAGATTAATGATATGAATAATGGTAAATACTTAGAAGATTCTTTGCTGGATGCAGAACCGACATCATTTGGAATTGGAATTGGAGGTTACCCTGAAAAACATTTTGAGGCACCAAATCTTCAGACAGATATTAATTATACTAAAGATAAGATTAGATCAGGTGCTGAGTATATAGTATCACAAATGTTTTATGACAATAAAAAATACTTTGACTACGTTAATTTATGTAAGGATAGTGGAATTCATGTTCCAATTTTACCAGGATTAAAACTAATAACATCAAAAAATCAGTTAAACTCTCTTCCCTCAAATTTTTATGTGGATATTCCAACAGAACTTTCGGAAGAAATTCAGGCGGCAAAACCTGAACACGTAGCGGATATTGGTATAGCTTGGGCATATCGTCAAGCAGAAGAACTTCTAAATGCTAATGTTCCGGCAATTCATTTTTACGTAATGCAAAATACCGGTCCAATTAAGACATTAATGGAAAAATTAGGTAAATAAATTAAATGAAATTTAATAGTGATGTTAAACTTATTTACTCTGGTGCAAAAAAACTAAAATGGGGTGTTGCCGGTTGCGGAAATTTTGCTGAAAACACATTTATTCCAACCTTGTTGCAATTAAAACGTAATGTATTGCGCTCCGTTTATAGTTCTGATTTATCTAGAGCAAAGGAAATAGCTAGCAAATTTATGTTGTCAACTTATTGGGATGATTATACAAAATTTTTAGAAGAAGATTTTGATGTACTTTATATTGGAAGTGCCAATAATCATCACCATTGGCAAGTTATAGAGGCTGCAAAAGCAGGTAAACACATATTGTGTGAAAAACCGCTCGCACTTAATTCTGAAGAAGCTGAAGAAATGGTAAAAGTTTGCGAAGAAAATAATGTATATCTTACGGTAAATTATGTTCATAGATACCACCCACTCTCCGTAAAAACTAAAGAAATAATTGATAAATCGCTAATTGGTTCAATTGTATCAATTTCTGTATCGTTTAATATTGATTATGAACCAAATGATAATTTTAGATTTGATATTCAACAGAGTGGTGGTGGTGCGTTTAGAGATCTTGGAACTCATATGATTGATGTTCTCAGATACTTTGGTGGAGAAATTATTGATATTAGAGGATTTGTTGATAATGTTGTTTATAAAAGTGAAGTTGATGATTTTGCAGCGGCGGTCGTAAAATTTAAAAAGGGGGGTTATGGATATTTAAATGTTTCCTATAACTCAAAAAATTCATTTAATAGGATAGAAATAATTGGTTCTAAAGGATCACTTAGTATTGAGAATATTATTGGGGCAAAAAAATCTCCTGGAAAACTTACTATAGACCTAGTCGGTGAAGCAAGGAAAGCATTTAGAAAACGCGCAAATAAACAAAGATTTGCCCTTAAATCAATTCAGAAATCGATATTATCGAGTATACAACCGCAAATTACTGGTTATGACGGATTAGTAAATATGCAGATAATGGAAAAGCTTGAGCAACGATGTCTCTGATTAATGAGCTTGTAAAATATTCTAATAAGTCTTATCAAAAAGAATTTGTATCCGCAACCGATGGAAATTTATCTCTTCGGTTGGATAATAATAGAATAGCTATTTCCAAATCAGGTATCGGCAAATGGGATGTTACAGTAAATGATATAATAATTGTTGATAATTCTGGTAATAAAATTGATGGAAATGGTAAAGCTTCGTCAGAATTTAAAATTCGTTTAATATAGAAATTGTTGAATCTAAACATAGAGCAAGAAACCCGAATCAGAGCTTTACCAAGTATAATAATGGCTTTAACACAAAGGATGAATCTGGAAATTCTATTAAAAAAATAATTTCTGATTTTAATGATTAATTATATATGATGGATAAAAAAATCTCAATAGCTGTACTCTTAGGTGGTACCTCACCTGAAAGGGAAGTATCTAAATTATCTGGACAAGCGATGTATAATGCTGTTGAAGATTTAGGTTATGATGTAAAATATATTGACCCTGGATATGGGATAAACCAACCAAATTTTGGCGATGATTATTTTTCGAATTCCCTAAATGAAGCTCCTTCCAACAAAAATTACATTGAGGCAATTAATTCAAACTTATTAGACAATATTGATTTAGCTCTAATAGCACTTCACGGAAAATGGGGGGAAGATGGTACCATCCAATCTCTGCTTGAACTAAAAGGAATAAATTATACAGGATCAGGCGTATTAGGAAGTTCCTTATCAATGGATAAAGCTAAATCAAAAGCCATATTTACCCATTTTGATGTTTCAACTCCCAAATGGATTGTGGCGAACATTGATACTGATATTGAAATACTTCATCAAAAAATAGATGAGCAAATTGGATATCCTATAATTGTGAAACCAAATGATCAGGGCTCTACCCTAGGTTTAACTAAATGTTTATCTGAAAATAATTTAAAAGAATCAATTAAACTAGCTAGAAAGTATTCGGATGTTGTTCTTATAGAAGAATTTATCAAAGGGAGAGAAATTGCCGTAGGTATAATTAATAATCAAATTTTACCTCTTTTAGAAATTATACCAAAACATGAACTTTATGATTATGAATGTAAGTATACGGATGGAATGTGTGAGTACATAGTGCCTGCAAATGTTGACCCAAAAATTGAAGACAAATTAAAAAAACAAGCAGCCCTTGCTTTTGATGCAATTGGATGCAGTGATTATGGCCGCGTTGACTTTCGGGTTACCGATGATGGTCAAATTTATTGTTTTGAAGTAAATACACTTCCCGGCATGACAGCTCATAGCCTTGTGCCCAAAATGGCAAAAGCAAATGATATTAGTTTTAAAGAATTATTAGATCTAATTATCAAATCAGCTTTATGAAAAACCAAAGATCTAAAAAAGATAGACTGCTTACTTGGTTATATTTAGCGATACTATTTTTCTTAGTACTGTTTCTTTTTTTTAACAAATACGGCCTTTTAAAATATTTTGAACTTAAAAGTGAAATAAATTCAATAGAAAGAGAAATTGAAAGATCTAAAAATGAAATAAATGAGTTAGATAAGGATATAAAATCACTTAAGAATAGTGATGATGAATTAGAAAAAGTTGCTAGAGAAAAATTCCATATGAAAAAGAAAAATGAAAAAGCATTTAAGTTTCAAGACAAAAAAGACACTTTAAAATAGAGCTCAAAAGTGGCAATATCAATCCCGCAAATTCCATTAGCAGAACGAATTAGGCCTAAAACACTTGATGAATTTCAAGGTCAAGAGAAATTAGTTGCTAAAGGCAAGCCGCTAAGATTAATGATCGAAAATGATGTATTAAGTTCATTTATTTTATGGGGACCTCCGGGGACAGGAAAGACAACATTAGCAAAAATAATTTCGGAAACTACGAATTCTGAGTTTCATCAAATTAACGCAGTTTCTGCCGGAGTGAAAGAAGTCCGCAGTATTATAGGAACTGCAAAAATTAATAAAGAAAGTTTTGGTAAAAGAACCATTTTATTTATTGACGAGATCCATAGGTTCAATAAAGCTCAGCAGGATGCCTTACTTTCTGCTGTAGAATCAGGATTACTTACATTAGTAGGAGCCACAACAGAAAATCCCTCTTTTGAAGTCATTCCAGCTTTAAGATCAAGAGCAAGAGTCTATGTTTTAGAAGAGCTGACCAAAGATGATCTTGAGCAAATTATCAAATTTTCCATTTCTTCGGATGAATTTCTTAAAGAACTAAAGATTAAGAAAATTGATACTGATTATTTAATTTATGTTAGTGGTGGTGATGCGAGAATACTTTTAAATGTTTTAGAATCCTCTGCTATCCAAGAAATGGATAAGAATGAAATTTACATAAGTAAAAATGTTATTGATAATGTTTTACAGCAAAAGAATGTTATTTATGATAAAAGTGGTGAAGAACATTATAATTTAATTTCAGCTTTCATCAAAAGTCTGAGAGGTAGTGATCCTGATGCTGCACTTTACTGGATGGCCAGAATGTTAAATGGTGGAGAAGATCCAAAATTTATTGCAAGACGTATGTTGGTTTTGGCTTCTGAAGATATTGGGAATGCATCACCGAATGCATTGGTTCTAGCAGAAGCCACATTTAGAGCAATTGAAAAAATTGGAATGCCCGAAGCTAGAATTATTTTATCGCAATGTGCTACATATTTGGCATCTCAACCAAAGAGCAATGCCTCTTACTTTGCGGTTGAAAAAGCATTTGTCGATGCAAAGAAAGGGGAACAAGAACCTGTGCCGCTTCATCTTAGAAATGCTCCGACAAAACTTATGAAAAGTTTAGATTATGGAAAAGATTATAAATATGCTCATAGTTATGATGGTAATTTTATTGAGGAAAACTATTTCCCGGAAAACTTAAAAGGAACACAATATTATTATCCTTCGGAAAATGGGCAGGAAGCAAAATTGAAAGCTCACCTAAAATCTCTCTGGAAAAAAATTAAGCGGTATTAGTTTAATACAAAATTCTTACCTGGTAATTGTTTAACAATATCTCTGAACTCCAATGTTAATAGGTGAATTAAGCAATCTGACGAATTTAATTTAGTTTCCTGTGCGATTATATCAATATGTTTCGGTTCACTGGTGAGTATATCATAGATATTCTGTTCAAATATATTTAAATCTTTGCTTGGTTTTGGAATATTATTCCCAATTTCCGGTTGTATTTTTAAATTAAGCTCTACTAATATATCTTCACAATTTGTTACTAACTTTGCTTCTCCTTTTTGAATTAAATTATTTGTGCCTTCACTTTGAGAATTTCCAATATTTCCCGGGATGGCAAATACTTCTCTGTTTTGGTCGAGCGCCAGGGAAGCAGTTTGCATTGCACCGCCGCTAGGTTTAGTTTCTACCACCAGAGTACCTAAAGAAAGTCCACTAATTATTCTGTTTCTCTTTGGGAAATTTTGAGCGTCAGGTTTTGTCCCAATTATAAATTCTGAAATTATAGCACCTTGTTCTTTTATCTCATTAAACAAGTTTTTATTCTCAAAAGGATAAATAACATCCAATCCCGACCCAATAACTGCAATAGTTCGTCCGTTTCCTTTTAGTGCACCTCTGTGAGCAGCAGAATCAATTCCTCTAGCAAGGCCGCTTACCACGGTAATATTATTGTCGCTCAGTTCTTTGCCAAATCTTTCTGCTGTACGTACACCATAATGTGTTGGCTTTCTCGTTCCAACAATAGCAACTGAGTTATTATCCGATTGGGTTAATTCCCCCTTGTAGTATAATAATATTGGAGGTGAAAAAATATTTTTTAAGTTTTTAGGGTAGTTGTCTGACCAATAGGTTGTCCAACCACAATTTAATTTATCAAGCTCATCAAGTTCTTTTTTCATTTTTTGTAAATGAATCTGATAGCTATCCACTTTTACTAATAACCGATTAGCAATATTATGCGAGATGCCGTCAACCTGGATTAAAGATTGATAATTTGCATTCAAAAGATTGTCAAGAGAGTTAAACTTCGAAAGAAGATTAAAAAGCTTTCCTGGACCAATTCCTTCAACTTCAAGAAAAAGTCTAAGTTTTGTAAAAGTTTCAATTGTGGGATTCAAATTCAGTCAATTCTATTCTTGAATATCAAAATCATCTACTATAGCAACAATCATAGTATTTACAGGAGAATTTTTGTGACCTAACATTTGTTGAACTGCTGCCCCTTCTTTAACAACTAAAACCGTATCACCAATTCCGGAATCTATAAGATCAAGGGCAATTTCATCTTTATTATCTGTAAAGTTTCCTTTTAAATCGATTCTTTTTACAAGTAATAATTTATGGCTTTTAAGATGCTCGTTTTTTTGAGTGGAAACAACGTTTCCACTAATCTTAGCTAGAAACATCACTTGCCGAAGAAGTTTTTTTCTTTTTGTATAATATAGAAAGTGGGAATATAATTATGTAAGCCACCAATAAAACTATAGGCGATACCGAAAGAGATAATGGATTATCCCATGGACCTTGGGACATTAGTAGAAAACCAATGATTATAATTCCAATTCCCAAGCCAAAAAGTATATAATTATTTTTATCCCAATAATTTTTAAAAGGTGAAGAAACGTTTTTAATAGATTTTTTAGATTTTGGTTTTAGTTTAGCCATTCTTTCTCTCACTATTTAATAATAACGAGCCCAGCATCGGGGGAAACACTGGGCTCTTATGAACTTGGAGATCCTAAGATCTTTCAAGTAACAAATATAAATTTAAATTAAGAGATTACATTAGTCAAGTGTTTATTTATTTAATATGGTAAACTATTTTTCGTACGGTATCAAATTGTAGGTAAGAATATTCTTTTCTAAGCATATCAATCGCATCACTGGCATTTACATTTTCATTTCGTAAAGATTTAAATTTCTTTCTAATTTTATAATCTCTTAGAGATTTTTCGTTTAAAAGACCTTTACTATTAAGCAAATTAAAGGTTTCGTCACTGATCAGTTCGGAAAGAGGATTACTATCACTTTGATTGTATAACATGGCTAACCTCAATAATAAATTAGATAATAAGAAAAAGTAGCCTTATGCTATACAACCTCCCAAAAGTTTAGCACAAAATAGCTAATAAAAAAAATAAAATGCAATGACTATTTTTATGACCTAAAAAATAGTTTTTGTGCAAATCAAATTAATTTGCACGAAAGAAGAATTAATTGTATTTTTAGAGCCCTCAAAAAATTGAGTTCTTTAAGAAATATTGAAATAAAAATAAAAAACACTTGACTTCAAAATTAGAAACTGGTATTTTTCAAGTCTGTGTTTGAAACAGTTCTTTGACAGAATGAGCGACTAAATAAAAATTTAGTGTTAGCAAATTTAGATTACGTCAATTTTATATTTATTTACAACGGAGAGTTTGATCCTGGCTCAGGACGAACGCTGGCGGCGTGCTTAACACATGCAAGTCAAGGAGAAAGTTTCCTTCGGGGAATGATTAAACTGGCGCACGGGTGAGTAATATATAAGCAATCTACCCATAGGAACGGAATAACGTCGAGAAATCGGCGCTAATACCGTATAATGCAGCGGCATCGCATGATGATGTTGTTAAAGTTTTATTAACGCCTATGGATGAGCTTGTATCTGATTAGCTTGTTGGTGAGGTAATGGCTCACCAAGGCAATGATCAGTAGCTGGTCTGAGAGGATGATCAGCCACATTGGAACTGAGACACGGTCCAGACTCCTACGGGAGGC